>Ga0315906_10000199_pt1 | contig 99539 bp, 104 predicted proteins | sample LakEriMetagenome_4_FD_203526 | JGI IMG/M metagenome (GOLD analysis project Ga0315906, IMG submission 203526) | Freshwater fungal communities from buoy surface, Lake Erie, Ohio, United States - Buoy 2 MA122 | ecosystem: Environmental > Aquatic > Freshwater > Lake > Lake biofilm | place: USA...
ATACTTGATTTAATACTACAACAATCTTTTCCATCTCAATATCTGTGCTTGTTGCTTCACCTAAACGAACCGTTAAATTATCAGAGGACTTTGGACGGAACCCCAGTGCGGTCACCGATACGGTATATGGACCACCTGGTTTTAAGTTGGATAATGTAAACCGACCTTCTGTTGTCGTTTTCGTAACAATTCGTTGATTGGTTGGAACAAAGACCACAGCAACATTTGCATTTTCAATTGTACTACCTGTAACATCTTTAACAGTACCACGAAGGATTCCGCTGGTGATTTGCGCATAAGCGGAGGTAGACAACATCGCAGTTGCTAAAAGAATTTCCAACAATTTTCTCATAGGAGAGTCTCTATAACCGAGCCCCGTCTGTGGGTGGCTCGACGCTAGGGGTGAATAAATAAATATCAAAAACTAAACCATTCCTGAGCATTCTGATTAACTTCGGTAGGTATATTACCCCATTTTAGTGCCGAATAAAAATCTTCCAGTTTCTTCTGCAGTTCGTTCTCAAATAATGCATTATAGTCAATATAAGTATTTACTAGTTCAACGATTTCTTGGGGGTCATTGTATCCCTTGACAGCCACAGTTTCTAGATTCCACGGATTCTGCTTTAGATACAACCATTTGACCTTTTCCCCATCAGAAATCCGTTCATACTTATTCTCAATCTTGAAATGTTTCAACAACGAATTATAGGTGATTGCCGCCTTTACGTGGGCTGGAGTTCCTTTACGGAAGTCGTTGAGCTTACCAGTTCTCAAATCATATTCAGAGATATTCTTGACCGCCGTGTTTCGGGCGACTTCCAGATACGACATACTATTCATCGAATCACGGAACCCTAATACCTTCTGGTCAATATCTTCCTTTGTTGCCTTATTCAAGATATCCTTCATCATCTTATTCATAAAGTCACGGAAGGCTGGTGGGAATGATGAACGAACAACATCCAATCCTTTGACCTTCATCTTGTTTGCGACATCAAGGTTCGATTCCAAATCGTATACCACATTCATCGTGTATCGCTTCTTGGCAATCCACACCGCAGTCTCTGCCACCGATTCACCCTTGATATATAACCGATGCTTGTCACAGAAGAACAAATCCTTTGCCATCAAATCATAATATTCGTTCAACTTCTTTTCCATCGCACGAGCCAACTTGATAGTGAATTCTTTTCCATTCCCCAGCGGAGTCGCAGAGAAGTACAAAGAGTCTGTGTCAATATAGGTACAGTAGTCTTCTTGGGTTTGTAGCTTGTGTTGATAGAGATTGTTTGCAAATGCCGCAGACTTCTTAATCACATCTTGACCAGATGCGGTTACGGCAAGAGCATTATCCAAATCAAAGAAACGGAAGATGGGAAGACCAAGCACACCATACAGAGAATTCAAGAAGATTTTCTGAATGTGTTGGCGTCTGTCATAGTATTCGGCCTGCTCTACGTTCCCTTCATTCTTATACTTCTTCATCAAGTTCTTATATTCGACACGCTCCTTGAACCATTGGTCAAGAACTTCTGGAATAATCCCCACGACCTTTCCATTATACAAGACACCGTTCGAACTAATCATCAAACTTTCGAGTTTCATATACTTCAAGAATGCCTCACGGCTCAATCTGACAACCTGCTCGTCAGTCGTTCCACGAATGAGATATTCGGTTAACTCTTCGTTAACATGCTTGTCTACATTCCAGTTGGTCACGAATCCAATCTTGGTTTCTGGACTAATGTTGAGACTCATAATGATAGACGGATACAGCGATTGTAAGTCGAGAGAATACACCCACTCATACAACCCAGGTATAGGTTCCTTGACGAAGGCACCAGCGAATCCTTCATCATCATTCTCCATCTTATTGTCCATCATCTCACGACCGCCAGCTGGTTTGTTGGTCACGATAATACCCTTACGGTGAAGATAGGTTACGATGGTTCCTTCCAAGAACTTTGAACTGAACCAATAATCTTCGTATGACACGTGACCCAAATGACAGATACCACGAACCAACTCAATCAGCTTGAGCTTCTTGTCCATCTCCACAATGATACGAACGTCTTGAAGATTGTATTCAATAAACTTTTCCAAGTCAGTACGAAACAATTCATCTAATGACCCTTCATATTCAACCTTACCCATATTGACTTCCAATCGACCAATCGTATCCAGCCGATAGTTGGGCTGTTGGGTATAGGTAAACTTTTTATATAAGGTCAAATAGTCAAGAGAAGATACACCAGCAATCTGATATCTTCCTCGGAATTGAGAATACTTAATTTTTCCAATCGGACTCAAGCGACCAGCAGTGTTTGGTCCACACTGCTGCTTGATACGATTATAGAGATAGGGAATATCAAAATTATCAGTATTCCAACCCGTAATAATCGTCGGACCAATCTGCTCATACAGGTCCAAGAACCCATATAACAAATCGGTTTCAGAAGTATACATCACGACCTTGACATTATCATATTCACGGCTGGGTTGATATCCTGCCTTATCCAATACCAACACGGAATACTCTTGGGTCACCGAATCATAAACGGCGATAGATGTAATCTCGTTGTTGGGATTCTCAATATTCGGCACACCGTTTTCCATAGACACTTCGATGTCAAAGAACATCGTCTTATGCCCTTGGGAAACATTGTCCTCATTGAGATATAGGTCAGTCAGAACGCGAGTCTCTGGAGGAAGGTCGCTCTCGAATAGATTTGGGTCATCTCGCTTATAGCGCTTGACCTTTGCCAACTTCACACCAGTCATACTGATAAAGTTACCACTACGGTCTGGCTTATAGGCATAGTCAAAGTTACGATACGGGACAGTCTTATATCCCATCTGGTCATCCCATAGATGTACCGTATCGTTTCCGAAGCCTTCCCCTCGCTCAATATAAATCGCTTGATACATGCTTACCTCTGTCGTTTACATCAATCTTCATACCAATATACTTTCCTACCACACTTCCTGCTATATAGAATATAATCACTGTGAAGTTCCCTTTCAAGAGGGCATCAATAGAATAAAAGGTAGACGCCAGTGCCACTAAGTTTATCCAGATTGAATTCATCAATAGCTGGCGTACTTGGTGATGTAGCGTATACCTTATTTCTAATACTTTAAAAATATTGAATAATACTTGAAATATAAATACCCAAATAAAAACCATTATATCCTCCGTCAGACTTTAAATATACGCAATCTATTGCTGATTGTCAAGTCTAATATTCTTTTTTATTTTGGACCGCACAATTTTGGGATTTTCACGGATATCACTTTCCCATAGACAAAGGAACTTATAACCCATTTTTTGGAATTGTTCTTTCCGCTGATTATCTCGTTCCCAGATTTCCTCTGCGGTTTTCTTTTTACCTCTATTAAAATACGAAGAAGTATACTGATGAGGGTTACAGTGCCAAAAGTCACCATAACACTCTACAATATACTTCTTATCCACCAAAAAATCTACGGTGTATCTATCAATTGTTACTTGTTGTTCAAACGGGACATTCATTGATTCTAATATTGTCGCAACCTTTGTTTCTATTGTATTACTTTGTGAAACCTTCTTACCATTCTTACGCCGTGACATAAACTCTCATGCGACATCTCGGTTAGGGGTTTCCTATAAGTATCAAGTTCCCGTCGAACCAAACCCTCCGTCACCACGTTGGTCTGCCGATACCACTTCATCTACTTCGGTCACTTCAAAGTTGACGGTTGGAATCAACACCAATTGTGCAATCTTTTCGCCTGGAGCTACGTGGATGAGACTGTCAGTGCCATTGTGTAACGCTATACAAATCTCACCAATATACCCATTATCAATAACCCCAGCCACAGTAAACAATCCTTTCTTCGTAGCCACAGAGGAGCGGTCTTTGATGAATCCACCAAATCCTGCAGGAAATTGAATAGCGATGCCTGTCTTAACGACCTTCGTTTCGTGTGGAAATATTGCTGCCGGTGAATCTGCATATAAATCATATCCTAAATCCCCACTATGTGCCTTTTGTGGTAACTTTGCAAATTCTGATAGTAACTTAATTTGTAGTGGCATATAAATCAAAACTCCCCATTGTTTGTTCTATTCCTTCTATAACTTCCATAACAACTTTTTTCATATCGTTTGGGTCTTTATATGATGCGGTAACTTCGTGTAACTTTTCACCCATATAATAATATCGGAATGTTGGTACACCATTTGTTTTTAAATTGTTCTCTTCAATAAATGGTTTATATTCTGGCTGCCAATGATGGAATCTATAAAACTTAACATTCTTAATATCATACTGAGAAAAATGTTGTTCTAAAATTTCGTAGTGTGGCATAGTAATTTTACACGGACCACAAGTTTCACCATAGTGCATCACCACATGTAATGGACCTTCGATAAATACACTTTCGAAAAATGTTTCAGGTGTTAACTGAATTATCATAGTAACCTCACTTAATACGATTCAACCTCTGTTCAATCTTAGACTTCTCGTTTTTCCCATATAAGAATTCCCGTGTTCGACCTTCCTTGTAGAACATCAACATCGGAATTGCCTTAATACGATTCTTTTCTTTCAGCTCTGGTTGTTCATCCACATTCACCTTATAGAATGGGATATCCGACTCACCAGCAATCTCTTCTACCATAGGTAACATTTCGATGCAGGTTGGGCACCAAGGAGCCCAGAAATCTACAACAAAGGGTTCCTTGGATGCCAACTTTTCTTCAAATTCTTGTAACGTGAGTTCCTGCATTATTGGACCTCGCACCCACCGCCACCACAAGCAACTTCACCTGCGAGGTCGGTATTATCTTCGACTTCAACTACCTTGGTCAAGTCAATCTTATGTAAGTGACCAACCATTTCGTTGTATTGTGCTTCGTCGATATCTTCGAACGGTGCTTGCATGTAGCTGTGGTCGCTGAAAGGTAGCACACTCAATGCTGTAAAGTTTTCACGATTGTTCCACATCCATTCCCCAACACCAACCCATTCATCTGGCTTGATGGTGACAGTCACGGATACATTATTCTTGTTTTCGCCCTTACGGTGACCAGCCTTTACCCATTCCTTCCAGACCTTACTGGTACGACCGAGTAAGTCGAGTGCAGATTCTTGACGAGTGATTGCGCCCTTCGGAGCCTTTTGTGGAACAGAGATAACTGCTTGTTGCTTTGGCTTGAAGAATTCATCTTCCACGATTTCTGGATGGTTGTCAATCAAGTATTGATAGATACTTTCGTTCTTACCAACACGGACACGACGAACATAGAAGTCATTATGCCAAGCGTGAATGCCAGAGGAAGTTCCTAATACTAGTGACGAGGTGCCTTCTGGCTTGACAGTTGTGGTTCTTGCAGCCTTGTTGGTTCCAATCACTTCCGCCACACGTGCATTCTCCTCCTTTACCACGTTCGCTGCTTCTTTCATATCTAAATTCAGGACGGTGCCAGAAGCTATACCCGTCATCGACACTCCGATGAGTGCTTCCTTCTCTGTTGTTCTCTTCCATATGTCTCTCAAATAATGAAAATCTGTATAACTTGCTTGTAGTGTGCCGATAAATGCTGCTGCCTTCGCACGTGCGTTGAAATCGTCTTGGTCCTTGATATCACCAGCATTGATGGTAGTCAAGTTACAGAATTGGAACGGACGAAGTGAAATTTCTGCACAAGGATTTAATCCCCAATTTGGGTCATTCGTAAAGAAGAAGCCAGGTTCACCAGAACCAGACATTTCAATCTTCTTCCAGAGGTCCAAGAATACTTCTTTCTCAATCTTGTGACGAACAATAACCGCACTGTTGTTTGAGCGACCGCGTTGTGGGGCAGTTTCCCACCAGTTGCCGAACTTACAGGTCAACATATCATCATCGTCCAAATCAAACAACGAAATCATTGCCGAACGACGAATACCACCAGAAAGAACTGCATCAGCGATAAAGCACAACATATCGTGTACTTCGAGGGTACTGAGCTTTTCACCGTTTTGCTTACGGTCAAAAATCTTTTGGATATTGTGTAAGCAATCCTTGAGCGGTTCTGGACCAGGTGCCTTACCACCAGAGGTCAAGAGTAATGCGCCCTTTGGACGAACATCGCTGAAATCATAAATTGGAAGAGCCTTACCCTTCATGTATGCAGTAATCATCACCTTCACTGCATCTGCCCAACCTTCAATACTATCACCGACCAAGTAACGGCGTGACTTTGTGGGCTTGGTGATTTCTGGTAACTTTTCTACATGATACTTTTGTACGGAATATCCGACCCCTGTTCCTGAGAGCAACAAGAACATGACTTCTGAGAATGCGTCAGTGTGATCAATAGGTAGGAAGCAGCAATTATACAAACGAGCGTTATTAATGTTAATTGGTTTCCCAGCAAACTGCAAACTGCGCATGGAAGGAAGTATCTTCTTATCGTAGACAAATTTATACGCATCTTCAATTTCCTTTTCAAGCTTAGGGAACTTCTCTAAGTGCATTGCTTTATTTCTATCAACGAGTTCTTTCCATGTTTCTCGACGTTGCTTCTTTGGAAGATACTTCGCATATTTCATAAACGTTGTGATTTCCGATAATATCTTTGATTCTAATTGCATACTGCTTGCTCCAAAATCGTTAGGGGTTGGGGTTAAATAAATACTACGATGTTACATGAAAAATACGGTGATTACCCAACGATATTTTTACTCTAAATCCATTTCTAATAGTTTCTTTGCTAGATTCTGTTTCGTAACCGTTTCACCATTTTCCATCTGCTTCTTCAACATAATCCCCTTGGCAGAGGATTCGTCGTAAATCTCTATCTTACCTACACTTGCGTCAATAATCATCGGGAAGGTCTGACCATCAGCACCAAATCTGTTCTTGATGATATGGGCACGTCCAGTCTTATGAACCTTATCCTCTAGCTTCCGTGAGATTGAGAGTACCAAGTCGGCTGTCATAATCTTACTATATGATTCTGCAATCTTGTCCGCCTGAATGACTTCATCTTGTAATGCACTACGTTGAGTCTGTGAAGCCGTCCAAATAGGAATCTGCAATTCGCCAGCCAATCCACGGAGTTCTTCATAGACCGCACCCAACTCTTGATATCGTGCATCAGTCTTAGCGTTCGCACTCATCAAGTCTGCGTAGTCAACGATGATAAGGTCTGGCTTGAACCCCAACGATGCCATCTGTTGAATGTGTGCTTGAATCGTATGTGATGTAATCGTACGAGCGGGATAATACTTGATGATAATCTCACCCTTAATATTCTCGACCAGCTCCTTAATCATATCAGGATGCTCTGGAATCTTCCCAGGCTCGATACCCGTATAAATCGTATCATATCGTAGACCGACATAATTCTCATTCAATTCGAGCGTATAATGAACAACCTTCTTGCCCTTTTGTATTGCGTTTGCACCAATCGTGGCAAGTGCCCAACTCTTACCGACACCAGACGGAGCGATAACTACCCCAAGTTCACCGCCAGCCAACCCACCACCGATAAGTGAATCAAGTGCATCCCAACCAGTCGGTACCGTATCACGGGCGTCCTTAGCAAGTCGCTTCTCAACATCCTTCTTCCAATCGTGACCAACGGTCTTGGGTTGACCACTACGCATCGCTCCGTCAATGATGGTCTTGATTTCACCATACTGACCCATCTGAAGCAGATCAACTGATTTGATAATTGCTGACTTCAATGTTTGATTCTTAGCGAAATCAACAAAGCTGTCCTTGATGTAATCCAAATCGTTGTCCTTCATCTTCTGGAAGATACCACGGAGCGATTCAACGATAGATGTACGCAACGTATCATCCTTGACCGCCTTATTCATTTCAACCTTAAAGACTTCCAAAGTCGGAAGAACCTTATAGTCGTCGAAATATTCTAAAGTCGTTTCCACAATCCATTGATTAGCTTCCAACTCAAAATAGTTTGGGTTGATAACATCAAACGATTGGGCAACAAAGTCTGGCGAGTTCAACATTGCCGCTACGGCTTTTGCTTGAAAGCTCGGCCCAAACTTTGCTAGGGTGTCTACATTCTTATCATACTGCTTATGATTTACCATAATATCTCGCTAAAGTGCCAAAGGAAAATGTAATCCATTCATCGTAGTTTTGTATACTACTAATAATCTTAGTCTTAAACATCAGCTTTGTCAAGTCTGCCTTCCGAAGTGGAGGGCAACCTTCTTCGTATTTATGTAATATTTTCATCTTTGCATCAATATTAATATCCACATCATGCAAATTCATTAATTGCAAATTTCTATTTACTATACTGGTATTATCCAGTATGTTTTCTACTAACTTCGGCTTCTTTTTAATATCAACATATTTTTGTTCAAGTAAATCCAGATTGACCTCAACATTTGCATCAGCCAATTCTGGAAGATACTTCAGTACGGTCTTTTCTCCAGCTCCCTTGATTCCATCAATGTTATCACTCTTATCGCCAAGAAGTGACCTGTAGAATACAAAGTTACTTGGATGTACACCATATGTTTCCAGTACCACATCTATATCAAAGGTTTTCTTCTTGACGGGATTGTACAGCTTGACCGACTCGCTGACCATCTGTAAGAAGTCCTTATCTGTAGAATAGATGATACTATTCCCACCATTCTTTGTCACCAGTTCTGACATATAGGCAATCACATCATCTGCTTCTACATTGTCTAAGGCAAGAATAGATACAGGTAAACATTCCACCATATCAACAAGTGACACCAACTGCCACTTCATGTTTTCCTTTTCTTGTTCATCGGTAGTCATATCATACTGCCGATTCAATCTGGTTGGTGGCTTCCGATTTGCCTTGTAATCCTTGTATATCTTTCGGCGTCTTTGTGACCCACCTTTACCATCAAATACGAGTACTACTCTGGTGGGCTTGAATGTTTTTACCGCATATCCCAATGACTTCATAAATCCAGCCATTCCACCTATATGATTTCCATCTTCATCTAATGTAGGAATTGCAGCATAACTCCGCATAAACGTATTCAATGCGTCAACAATAAGGACACGGGAGTTATACCCAATGTCCTTACTGTCAAACTGCATCTCATTAAACGCCTTCAATAAATCAGTCATTTAGTAATTGCTTTTTAGATGGTGATACTTCGTCCTCATCCTCTGCGGCTTCCTTGTTAACCGCAGATGGGTCGAAGTCCTTCTCGTACTTCATAATGAGTGCGTCACAAATCTTCTCGTACAACGCTTCCTTCCGTTCTTGGTCAGCTTCGAGGAATGATGGGAATTCCTTACTTTGGAACTTCTCATCGTTGTAAGAATACCATGCACCAGACTGCTTGATGATGCCGTTTTCCTTCAAGACATCCAACCAACTACTGTAATCATCAATACCACGATTGAAGTAGATATTGAATTCAGCTTCACGATACGGCGGACCCAAACGATTCTTGGTGACCACCGCCTTTGTGGTGATACCAATGATGTTACCAGCTGAATCCTTCAACTTACCAATCTGTGACAGACGGATACGAGTTGAAGCATGGAATCCGATTGCCTTACCACCAGAGGTTGTATACGGGTCAGAGAACGCAGGAGCGTTCATCTTCAAACGTAACTGATTGGTGAACACCAGTGCAATCTTTTCACGACCAAGAAGATTCGTAATCTTTCTCATTGCCTTACTGATAATGATAGACTTAGCAGTTGCGTATCCATCCTTATTGAAGTCCGCAGCCATTTCCGTCTTGGTAGAAGCGGCGGCAACAGAGTCAACAACGATAGTGACCAACTTATCCTTCTTCGCTGCGGCTCTGACCTTTTCAATGATGTTCACGATAGAATCAAAGATATCTTCGACCGTATCGTGTTGAACATACACTAACTTCTTCATATCAACACCGACTGCTTGGAAGAACTCATCGTTCACCGCGTTTTCGGTATCAATAAGAACCGCAACACCACCTCGCTTCTGTGTGGTAGCGATAAGTTGTGCACCGACTAATGATTTACCAGATGCTTCCAATCCAGTCAGTTCAGTAATACGACCGGCGGCAATACCACCATTCGGACGATTACTGATTGCGATATCCAACATCGTATTACCCGTCGAGATAAAATCAGTTAAATCAGTAGGAGTCTCCTCTTCCCCGTCAAGGAAATAGGCGACTTGACCATCCTTGTACAACTTATTCAAGCTATCTGCGATAACTTGTGCCAGTTCATCGCGGTCAGCTGATGGACTTGACTTCTTTGTTTTTGTTTCTTTTGCCATATGGTTCCTTTATGTAACAAAACACGCAGGCGCTGGGTAGTTTTGAGGCTACCCAGCACACAGCGTGTCTTTGGTTAATTAATTATCGTTGAACAGCTCGTCAAACGCATCAACTGCGTTCTTGACATTCTCCTTTGGTGCTGCAGCCGTGGCAGTCTCAGACTTGGGAGCCTCAGCCTCACGGGCTGGAGTAATAACCGAATTATCTGGGTCAAGATACTTCTCAAGCGTGACCTTCAGCTCATTGTAAGTTGGCTCGGTGTAAAGTTCCTTGATATCCGGCTGTTCCGTCATCCACATCTTCATCTGAGCGGAATCAGAGGAAAGCGGAGTCTGAGCGGGCTTGACCTTTACGGAAGTCTTGGCGAAATTCGTGTCAGACTTCTCCTTCGGAATGTACTCAACTACGATATCACGGCCAGTCTTCGCATCGGTGATATCCCCGTAATCAGGGTCAGAGATGTACGAAAGAAGTTCCTGATAGACCGTCTTACCGAACGAATAGAACCGAACACCCTTATCCTCTTCACCACGAACGATGATAGGGATATAGGTACGAAGCTTCGGCATGAACGGCCGAGCCTCGGCATAACGCTCCTTCGGGTCACGGGTCTGGTCTGACTTCAGTGCGTCAGCAAACTCCGCAATCGGGTCACGGTTGCCATATGATAGTGGTGAGAGATGGGTCTTGTTGCCCAAATAGTGGAAGTAGAGTTCGATAAAGGGATTCTCGGGGTTATCCTTCCACGGGACGATACGGATGACTGTCTTTCCTTCCTTCGGCTTCCAGATAGCGGTATCGCGGTCCCCACCGCCTGTCCGCTTGAAACTGTTAAGCTTACTCTTTAATGCATTGATGTCTAGCGCCATACTGTTTACCTCGTTTAAAAGTGTTTAATGGGTGTTTATGTTGTAGTATACCCAAGTAGGAAGAAGTATACTACCCTGCGTTTAGTTTGTCAAGTCCTACTTGATTAGAAGTTTAATATTTCTTTTATTTTGGTTTTAACGATTTTTAATTGGCCATGTGCGGTTACTAAAATAGAATTCTTTAATTCATCCCAATCAATCTTATAGGACTTATCTATCTTACCGCCGTTCTTACTTGCAATTAATGCGTTTAATGCATTAATGGTGTATATTGTATTTGTTTGTTTCTTTCTATGTACTGATATAGTTGAAGCTGGTGGTGCATAATGTTCTTTTAATGAACCCGCAACAATATTGTAGGTCAAAATTAATTGATTTGGGTCATCTACATTTTCTAAAACATATATGTTGTTGAACGCTAATGTATAGGAATACTTCACTAAGTTTACATTTTCGTCCAACTTATCAGCTGCTATAAAGGTGCATAACAATTGAGTTTCGTTCATATAATACTCGTAAGACTGTTAACCAACTTCTTATAAGTATCAAATTTACTTCAATAACACTACATTTTAAATAAGATTTAACTCATTATAATTGTGACCCCGATACTGCCGAATAGGGAACCCACCTTCACTCAATATCTCAGCCACTTTGTCCATTAAATGTAATTCATTATTCGGGACATCCAGTAGAATTGCATCATAGGTGTACAGAATCACCCGATTAAGGAATTGGCTGACTTTGTTGACTCGTTGGATGGCTTCTTCGGTTTCTGTCAACTGCATCATATAATTAAATACTTTGTTCTTGGATGGGTCGGTGAGTATCACTTTGCGACCCGTTCCTGACAATACAAATCCATTCTGACAGTACTCATCCCACAGTTTGGAGGAATATCCTTTAATCTTTTGGAAGAACTCTACACCACCCGTATCGTCGGACTGACCATACATCAAGGCGAATGTTCTAGCCTTGGACTCCTCATATTGCTCTTTGGTTATAGTAAGGTTACCATAATATTGTTGAGCGAGATATTTGTGAAGTGATGTGGGGGGTAGGTAATAATCCATCAACTTTCCTGCCAATCGTAAGTGGAACGCTTCATAGTCAAACTGAACAAGAGTGCCGTTCTCCCCAAACCGACTAACGAACTTCTCACGGCTTCCATCGTTCTTGTTCAGAGCGGCAAAGTTGATACCACCGAAAGCATTACTTGGACGACCCGTAGACGTATAGATGTTGTAATCGGAATATACCAACCCATCGGTCGTTTGAATTCCAGACTTTTCAATATTACCCAAAGTAGGAATAGTCAGTTGATTAATGTATTGAAACGCCGGGTCGAGTTCTGTGGACTCATATCGTTTGTAAAGATGTTCACAATGTTGGAGGAATGCCTCTGCCGTTTCTACCCACGAAGTCAACGGGATACTATAGTGGAGATTCTTAAACTTAAATTGGTTCTTAATCTGATGAATACCCATCGTATAGAATTCACGATATAACGGAATCACATCATTGTTGAGATGTACCATCGTTGCCAAATCAATGACATTGGTTGCATATGATGTAATTCCATCAAACGTATTGGTCAGATGTCGGAGTTCCTTTTGATGTAGAGTGACCAATTTATACGCATGAGAAAGGTCAATCTCAAAGTGTGGGGCATCTGGATGATTGACCGATACAGTATAGAATGTTCCATCGTCAAATCGAAAATGGAGCGAGGACAACTTATTCTGGACAGGATGTAAAAACGCATCAACCGCCACGGGATAGACATACGCAGTCTCTTCCTGTAAGCGGTTGGTGAGTTTTGTAATATCGTCTAGATTTGTAATAACCATTGGTTCCTCAATAATATATTATAATTTAAATATAGTATGAGTCAGTTGATTTGTCAATAGTTGTTGAAAAATACGTCAAGAGTATCTATTAAAATAACATCATATGCATTGTTTATAGTAAAATCAAGGTACATTCCGATACTTTGTTTATTCCTCACTCTAAGCGAAGTGTATGGTGTTCCTATTATTTTTGGATAGGTTACTGCGTCTGGCCTCTGTACGCCAGAGGAGGATACGAATAGGTTATCATAAGCAACTACCTTATATGGCGTTGGTAACGCGGTATCTTTAAATGTATAGCTGGAAGTAAAGTTTACCGACGAAGTATTCCAATCATTTACATCAATCATATACTATACGGAACCAAATGAGAATCTACCAACAAATGTAAATCGTTCACTAGCGGTTTTGTTAACCGCTGGATTTATCGTAGTAATGATTGGCGGGGTTCCCCAGTTACTATTTCCCCAAATAACACTGCCAATATCTAAACTTCCAAGTCCAGGATTCCATATATATGTACCATCTCTAAATCTTTCTGGGGCTGTATATGCTGCAAACGATCCAGTACTATTACCTGTACCCGTTCCTGTTTGTGTCGCAGTTATTGCCGGCATGGCAGAAGCACTATATAGAATACCAGATCCAGCCGTGCGCCAGCTCTGTCCAATACTGTTTATCACACAACTTGCGTTACTAGTAGCTCCCCATCTACCGCTCGCATCTATATCATACGCTCTTGTACTAAGATCACGTGATACACTTTTTATGGTTTGAGTAGTGTCCTGTGTGGTGGTTAAAATATTGAGTCGCAATTGATACGTGATACGTAGTTCATCATCGTCTGTTTTAATAATTGTAGTAGGAGCACCAAACTCATCTTTAAAGAGTTGACGAGTCCACATAGTACCCCCTGAAGAAGCGTTGAAAATTCCTACCTCGGTCAAATTACCTGATCCTGATCCAGGAAGAAACACTCTCGTATGCTCCACATATGCGTATGAATAATCGTCTGCGAATCCATATGTTGGTGATATTGAAGGTACTCCTGTTGAGTTGGTACGAAATACTTGTGCTACAAGTGCCGTGTCGCCGATGGTCGGGGTCGTTGTACCTGTACCCACTGCTGTATGGGCGGACGACCCGCGATTGAAGGAAATGTCCCAACCAGAACTTCCACCAGACCCCGCACCTATCCAATTAAGACCTGCAGTAGTTATTAGATTTTTAAACTGTAATTTTCGTTTAAGTAATCCAGTTGGTTTATGAATTAATTCGACATTAAAATGACCGTGAAATCCCATATGTTGGGTACTTTCTACTATCCGCTCTGGTGTAATAATTGCTGGTGCCTTGTTCATACACTACTCCTATATTGTTTTATACTGTTATTATTGATGCACTTAAGAAACTACCGGTTAGCATATATGCTTCATCTAGGCTTCTAGTAACTAAAATATCTATAGCTGACATACTTAGGAAACTACCGGTTAAGATATATGCTTCTGTATCGATACTAACCGTTATCACTGGCGTGGTAAGTGACATACTTAAGAAACTACCGGTTAAGATATATGCTTCTGTATCGATACTAGGAGTTATCACTGTATCGATAATTGACATACTTAGGAAACTACCGGTTAAGGTATACGCTTCTGTATCGATACTGGTAGTTATGAGCGTGTCAATAAGTGACATACTTAAGAAACTACCTGTTAACATATATGCTTCGGTGGTCATCGGGAACGGATATAGTAAAGTAGCCAATTGTTTTATTTCATATTTGCCTGTACTAGTATTACGTTCTACATATGTTACCCGATATCTGTTATCCGCACCGAATCCTACCTTTTCTATATAAGTATTTTCTGTTGTATTAATCGGTGTATCGTAGGAGGCGGTAAATCTATCTTTTTGTGCCCGATATTTAATTTTATTTTGAGTATCATCTACATAAAACACCAATACATCTGAATCAGTCGTATCTCTCCAGTTATCAAGCGACATACGTGGAGTTCTTCCTGATCCTAAATTATTAAATACGAAGCCAGTTTCGAGTGGGTTATAGAAGTATAGCCACACTTCTGACGCACTTCCCGTATATCTTTGCGTCACCACATACAATCTACCACTTTGGTCAAACGCAGCATCAAGTTCTATACTCGAAGTTCCCGTGTATGTGAACAATGATGCGGAGTCCGATGACCAACTTGATGCACTTTCAATAGCGTACCAGACACTATGTGTTCCTGTAAGTGCATCTTCTTCGCCCCATACTTTCCATACCCGTTCAAACAATCCATCACTACCAGATGATATAGCAATTGGACCTAATGTATAGGTTGTCTTATAATCTAATGATACTGCATCTGGACGTTGTGTTAATGATGAGCCACTTGACAGATATGTAAATTTCAACTCAAAATCCGCCGAATACTCACGAATTTCTCTTGTGGGTTCAACAAATGGTTCGACAGCTCTACCAATTTCGTCTTCGTTATATTTTGTTTCTATAGGAGGAACAACCGGAGTATTAGTAACACCTTGAAAATATTCTAACGGATTTGATAATAGTCTGGACAGTCCTGGTAACTTTCTGTTATAAAATTCTATGATTACTGAGTTCTTATGCTTAGTACCATAAATAATTTTATTGTCCGTTGATACTATATCGTTTGCAAACCCAGAGATATTCCATTGTAATTCTAACTTTTCATACAATACGTTATTCTTGAATGCCTCATATTGCTTTTTGTCTATTTCGGTCACCATTCTCGTCGAAACATTGCGTACAAAATATCTGGTGACATACCCATTGCTTATGTCAATTTGTGTAATTTTTGGTCGATTACTATATGGGGTTGTCATACTATCTGTTACCCCTTGGATTATTATTGTTTAAAAATTCACCAAAAGTTGTGGCTCCGCCACCAAGTGGAGGTGTAACAGTTGCACGTCTAAAGTTAGACGCAGCTTGATTTAATGTTGGTCGTCTTACCATTGGATTTGCTGCTTGGCCAGCGGGAACAGAAGGTACTGTAGCACCTGTGGATGTGGTGATAACAGGAGCATCTTCTGTACCCTCCGGTTTAAATCTAAAGCGTCCTTGAATTTTAGTAATCCATCCACCTTGTGTACTAAACTCATGTACCACTTTTGTAACTACATAGAATCCTCTGGTTATGATTGATGGAATTCTATCTACCAAGAAGCTCTGGAATAATCCAATACCACCGATACCAGGTAGTGTGATATCAATGACGGTCTTTGTCAAGTTAGAACTGTTAAATGCATGGGTAGGACTGCGTGGAGTAGGTGTACCTGATACCGAGTCTATATTTAATTCCTTCATCATACGAGATGGATTGATTTCTATTAATTCTAAAGCAGTACCTAAACTTGCATATTCTCGCACGGTTCCTACTAAATTTGGATTAAATTGACCAGCTTTTGTTGCATCTAACTGATCTTGAAGAGTTCTAAGATTTGTTGATGCTATATCACGATTTATTGCTAACGCAAGTTGAGTACTAACATCTCCCGCGAATATACTAGGGGCTCGAAGCCCCTGTGCACGTTGATTGGCACTTTCAGCTTCGCTTATTTGTGCACGGAGCTTTCTTATTTCGTCACTTTCGCAGCTAGCATCGTCTGCCGAATCACCACATGATGTATATAATCCTTTGATAAGACTAATTTCTTGTAATTCTTTTACATTAATAGATGACAACAGTGGTTTTTGTGCAGGGCCACCAATGTTAGCAATAGCTTGTACTGCGATTACTTGTGGTAAATTAAATTCTACATTTAAGTCAATTAATTCACTACCAAGTTCCCCATCGTCAAATAATTTTGTACCTCGATTAAACATGTAGATGTATTTAGGTTCATCTTCTTTGTCACCGCGATAACGAGCGGGAGTTATACCAGTAATACTATTCAGAATATTACTTGTTTCTGCTTCTTCTCTATCAATACCAAGTGAAGGCTTGGAAAGTAATTTTGGTTCTTTCGACAGTCCCATATCAATCACATGGAGGCCTGGGTTCTTCACATCAGTAGAGTATAATTGAAGATTCCAGTAACCTTCTGTTGCCGAATTCATCATACTTAACAATGAACTTATTGCGGATGAAATTGTATCGGTGGATGTAAATGCTTGCTTAATTGCTTGGGTATTTAACCACACACCATTTGTTAATGAACTTGCACCCGCTACAGTATTTACTTTATTTAGTGTGTTGGTAAATGGGACAGATGACCCACTGATTTGTTGTGCTAAGGAACTAACTTTTAACGCATCGCTTACTTCTTTTGAGCCGGATGCGGCCGCATTTTTAACACTTTCAAATATGCCTTTATCTTTTGATTTTTCATATCTTATTTGTGCTTCTGGATTGTAAATAATCATTACGCCTGGGTTTACCGATCTTAAATTTGGATGGTATCCACATTGATTTGAAATTAGTCCAGATTCAAACGATCCAGTTGGATTTGCTACAGGTCGTAATAATGCTAAGTCTGATAGTGCTCCCACAGATGTACTATCTCCCAACATAGCAGCAATACCGTATTCTCTATCGTTTAATATTTTTTCTACAAAAAATGTCCACGATACATAATACTCATTTTCTCTAGTTCCCGCCTGAGTACTTTGCGCACCAACTTCATTAGTATCTTTATTTTTTATTGGTACAATTTGAGCACCCCAATCTATATCATTTTGATATCGTGACATCAGTTTACTAAACGAATTGTTTTTCCAATCATATGCACCATTAAAATACTCTTGAATGTCCATTACATCGCATGCCTTCGTTGGACTTGGGCAACTAGATTGTACCGCGGTGTGTTTTGTTGTTACTTCAAATTGTTGAACCGAGTGTAATGTTAAGTCTATTTCAAAAGTATTGTTTTTATTATACTTAAGATTAAATTTCACTACATAAGTAATAAAGGCTTCATAATTACCATTATTGTTGTAAATATATTCTTTGATAAAGGCGTTTTGTAGACGCTGACTTTTAATAAATTTACTGAAGTAATCACTAATGAATGATTCTGGTAAATTCCAGTCAAACTGTTTTATTTGTTTTTCTTTTTGATTAGCCGACATTCTACCTACTTCAAGAACTAATCTAGTAGCAGGGCGTAAATAATATCTAAGTAGTGTATCTACTTGTCCAATAGAATATGCAACTATTTTTAAATCAGCTTTTACCAATCCACCACGTACTCCCATTGGACCCGCAGTACTGCGCTCAACAGTGAATTGAGTAATTCCAGGTATAGGAATATTTGCTGCATCTCTTGTTGAATCAGACACAACCACGGGTACGGTAGTTTCCCCATTAGCACCAGCTCTTGCGTATCCTATAATACTTTTATTACTTTTTGGTAGGTAAATATCATCGAAAGATATATTATCTTGACCATGTATACCAAGTGAAGGGCAGTATGCCGAAGTTTGTCCGTCTGGTAAATTGTCGGGCAATACTCTTGACAACGATGTTAGTTTGACAAACGGCATATATGTATTCGCCGTTTCTGCCGATACTCTGCGCCGTGTTAGTTCGTATTGAATATTTGGATGAAATGATTCAAGTGATTCAATAAATGGTGAGATAGCGGCTGGTGACTCTGGTGCTTGTCGTGGGGTTACTCCTCCTGGGTTAGTAAACGCAGAAGATGGGATGTATGGTAATCCGGAAGTGTTCCAATATAATGCTACACGTTCACGAGCGCCTGCTTGGTTTTCACTTATCCATTTGTTATCTTCCCAAAGTTTTAATTCTGCTTTCGCAACATCTCGTATAATATTACCGTGTGCTATATTATTTGGCCGCAGTACAACGAATGCTTTTCCTAGTCCGTATTTAGTGTCAGACCGTACTCTATTGCTTAAGTTACCACCAATTATTGTAAAACCTGGACCGTCGTTATCTTCTATTACAACATCTCCATGACTAAACCCGCCCCATCCAGTAGTTCTATCCCACCCATCAAATGTTAAATTGTTGTTCGCACGATTGATTACTACGATGTCGCCAGGTTGTAATTTAATAGGTACACCAAAGTTTGTTGGTTTGAGGGCTTTCCATGGAAATCCTCCACGACGAATTGCATTAGCGTATTCAACGTGAGCAACAAAGTTTGGTCCAGTTGGGAATGTAAGTCCGGTTACACCTTCTTTTCTTGCTGCTTCATTTACCACCCAAACGATAAACGCAGCACTCCACGGTGCATCATTAACTTGTGCCATATTAGATATTTGGAATAAAAAGTCTGGTACCAATAGGTACTGCCATACTACCGTTTGCTAAGTTATTAGCCTTTGCCAACATCCACCAATTTTCTGTGGTGTTGTAAAACTTATAAGATAAAGTATCCAATCTATCACCGTCTTGAACGACATAATAGAATGGAATATCTTCAGACGGAATTGAGGTTGGTAACACCGTCTTATAGTATGGAATCTTTTTAGTAGTATCTGTTTCTAATGGTGTAGTATATCGTTCCATATATGAGTCTAGTTAAGGAATAGGTTGACCACTTTCATCTAGTAATACAAACCCTTCTCCAGTAGTCGGTCCAGTGGTAGGAAACTTAGTTGGAGTAATCAACGAACCCAAACTTTTAGGTGGGGCCACTGCGGTATTTGGTCGTGCAGCTATAGCAGTTGTAGTGGCGGCAGACCCCAATCGTTCTATCCCTAGTTTACTAGCATCTTCTGTAATCTTATAGAATGGACTGTCTGAGAATTTACTACGTTTTTCAAGAATACTCAGTTGCATTGTAACATTAATTGCAAATGGTACTTCTTTATCAATATCAAATGTAATACTTTCATCCAAGAAATCATAGTCTAAAGATTCAATATAACATGGTTGGTTATCGTAAATACCACCGATAGTAATTTTAAACAAAGGCGGAACCATAAATCCATTTTTTATTTCTTTTGGAAAAGTTAAACCGGATAGATAATTTACTTTGGTCCACATACCATCTCGTTCGTCTGGTGAAAACGCCACGATATTGAATGTTAAATTCACACCACGCTTTACACCACCATAAGTTACAAATCGTTCGGTACGACCGACATATCGTTGTTCATTGAATTCAGGCTTGATTGACTCTTTAATAGATGATAGTAATGCACGAAAGTATACGGGATTGTTACCATCTACATCAGAAAATATAAATCGTATAATATCTGTATTTTTATCTTGCTCTTTTATTATTTTTCTGTAACTAATGGTATTTTCTTCAGAGGCAGGTACGAATGGAGCAATATTATATGGGTCTTTTAATGTTGATTTTAAACCGTTATCAGTTGGATAATATGATGTAGGTTTTGCAGTACCAAATGTTTTGGTACTTGGATTTTCGTCCGTATCAGCAAAACCATTATCACTTTCATAAAAATATTTGTTTTTTAGTCTACTATTTGTAGAGTCTCCTCTAAATTTTCTTAGTTGTCTATCATAAAAGTTTTTTCTAAAGTCCTTGGCAGCCTTTACAAATGTGGGGATTTTTTGTGGTTCGCTTGAAAGTGGTATTGGTAAAGGAATATTATTTCTTAATGATTTTGGTAATGCACGATTTAACGCTGCAGTAGCAACAGATACTATTTTTTTACGCGCGGCTGATACCACCACATCTTTAACATTAGCAGTTAAACTGGTTAATACTTTACCTCGTTGTTCTAACGGTTGAGGAGCGAACACCATAGGTCCAATTGCATCGGTAAATACTTTATATTCTGGTCTAGAACCTAAGAAAGTCTGTGGTAAGGGGACTATGGTATTAGCTGCGTTTTTTAATTGTGTTGCTACATAAGTTTTTGCTATACTTCCAATCGTAGGTAGTAATCCGCGGCCGCCAGTAGACAATGCTTGAAGTTGACCACTAATAATAAACTTACTAGTTACATTATTTACTGTAGTATTCTGTAGTAGTCCAGATGCAGCTCCGGTGACTTCTTGTGTTGGTATGTGTCGTCTAGTATGTAAGAACGGCACAACATTTAATAATGGAGATGCTGGATTGTACAGTTTTGTATTAACGAAAGTATTTCCAGTTTGTAGTAAAGCCTGCTTAGTTAAAAATAACACACCCTCGGCAGACGCCAAAAATTTACTGACTCGTTGAGTGTCACGCAGTACAGATATAGTAGGGACCGAACGATTGTCATTCTTGATACGACTACGACTACCAAAGACTCCTTCGGTATCTGGTTTGACTCTTACGAACTGGTCAGAACTTGGAGAAAATCTTTTATAGATGTCCTGAGATTTTTCGTTAAATAGGTCTGCTAAGGTTGCCATAGATTATCTCACTTCGTTACGAGAGTACACACCAACCAATTGCATACGAGGAACCGTTTGTGTACTACCACCAACATTAATTGTCGTAGTTGCGTTCGATAATGCGGTAATAAGACTATCAACCTTGAGAACCAAATCAGAGTTATTGGAACCAGCGTTTAGTGATCCCTTCGGGAAAAGATTAGTACCGGCGATAATATCATCTGCGTTATTCATTGCAAATGCGCCGGTTGGGGTGACCAACATTCGTTTACCATACCCAGCGGAGAACATGTCGTTTGCTTTAGTTAAATATCCTCCTACTGCTCCACCTAATGCACCACCAACCATCATACCTGCTGGACCAAAGAATGCACCAAGACCTGTACCGATTAATGAACCAATAGTACTACCTGTTGTGGTTCCCCCCAAAGCATTTCCTAGCATTGCTCCACCACCTATACCAACACCGGCTGCACCTAAGGTGCCCAACATCCCAGTAGCTCTATACATAGCTCCAACTCTTCCTAGTCCACCCATAGGAGAAACGAAACCCATAGACCTACCAAGTGAACTTAATCCACCAGAGCGAGCCACTGCCAACAGTGCTTTAGCTGCTGCGAATCCAGCAATAGCAACTCCTCCAAATGTGGTAGTCAATAGACTAAAGGCTCTAGTACCAATCGCTACTAGTGTTGCACCAAAGTTATTAGTTTTCTTTGCTGCTTCTGTCATTTGTTCTTCAATAGATTCTGCTGCACTCTTTTGTTGACCTCCAGCTTTTAAGAAATCTTCAGCGGAAATACCTAATTGTTTGAAGAGCGCACGAGTACTGGTACTTTGTAGGAGATTTGCTGGAATGGTTGCTCTAGCATATGCCATCAACGCATCTGGTCCTTCTTGTTCAGCAACTCTGACTAATGTACCAAAATCTACTTGTGCTCCAAGCTGATTAAGTTGTGCAACGGTATCAATCGTACCATCAAGATTGGTGACCAATCCTTCTTGAGCGGCTTGAACTCCTGCTAAACTAATTCCTAAGCGTTCTGCATCGGTAGCTGCTTTTGCGAACTTAGGTCCATATAATAAGAATGATAATGTATTCTTGTTAACAATATTGGCGAATTGACCAGAGGATAGACTTGCTCGACCACTTGCTTTACGGAAGTTTTCAAATTGTGCTTCCGTTGCCATTCCCGTGGTAACTAAGGCACGAAGAGATTCATTGGTAAGTTGGAATTCTGATTTGAACCCACCCTTAAGATTTGCAGCGAATGCTTTAGTACCGTCTGCACTAAGTTGAAATCCTTCACGGGTACTGATAAAGGTATCGGTCAGTGCTTGTTGAGCTGCTTGTTGTTGTGCAAGAGATACTGCTCGGTCTGCATCCAACTTTAATATTTGGGCGACAACCGCTGCTCTGTTTCGGAATTCTAATTCTATACCACGGGTTGCGCTGGTTCCTATTGTGGATGCAAACTTAATACCAGCTTCACCGATTTTTAGAAACTCTGATCCCAATCGTTTAGTTGCTTCAATTAACTCTTTTTTAGTAGCTTTAGACTTATCATCAACTTCTTTTTCTTTCTTTTTTCTTTCTGAGGCTTCTTTATCTTCTTTGGCACGGTCTAATGCAGCTTGTTCAGCTTCCTTATTTGCGTTCATCAGTGCAAGAATACTGTCTGTTAATTTTTGTATAGCAGAACTACCTTGTTCAAAATCTTCTTCCATGTGCTATCTCTTTGAAGGTCTACTTTTTTGTGCCGACTTTACCGCTTCTGCTTCTTTGGTTTTTGCATCTTCCAATTGTTTCATATGGAAGGTTCGTAAATAGACCGGCATATTATACACTTGTTGGAAATCAAACGCTCCATTACTATAATACGCCATTGTAAACAACGTCTTGTGGATATCGACCTTATGTTCCGAAGTCAGGCCAAAAAAAGTTTGCCCCAAAGGGCATCCTCGCTTTAATTGTACCGTCGCAGTTAGAACATTGTATATCTAAATCAAAGTTGACATCTGGAGAAACCTTCTTATAGTGTTCACGAAATGCTCGTACATCACGAATAATCATTGCATCAACAAATTCTCGAACTACTTTACGGTCACTGTTTCCATTAACCGAAGTAATCATATACTTCAATCGGGTAGTGGAATCTCCTTCAATTGACTTGTTAAACTTCTTCATTCCTTCAACTTCTGCTTGAATATCCTTTTCATCACCGCGAGTCAATAACTTAAATGTAATTACAACACCAGTTGGTAAAGTGACTTGATACTCACTGTTTTCTGCTGGTATATCTGGGGTAATGGTTTCCAACTTCGATAAGTCAACGTTATGGTCAACCTTGGTTACGCAGGTACCACAGACCAACTGAATTGGATACTCCTTCCCGTATGCTAAAATACGAGCGGCAACCATTACTGCATTTAAATCCCCAATCAATAAATCATCTGGTTTGACGCCTGGTGTGACAATCAAACTTTCCATCAATTTGTCAATGACCACACCCTTTTGAATCAAATTGGTCGAGGTCAAGATATCTTCTTCCTTAGCGGTCATATACTTGACATCGACTTTTCCACTTCGTAACGGACTCCCCTCAGAATAGAACTTCCCACCACTTGGAAGGTCTATCGTTTCTGTCGGGAAATTGTATTCTGCCATAATAACTCCTTAAACTATTTGGTTTTACCACCTATATAAATATCCTTACTCCACGTTTTTAGTAGAAATATCCTGCTTATAAACCTGATTTATTTTACTGACAAACTCCTTAAAATACGATTTTGACCGTTCTGGGGTGACCAACGCCCCGTCCACCACCAAGTCTGCCACCTGCTGCTTCTCTTTAAGGATATCCCGCATATATTCGTCAATGGTATCGGCGCATAACATATAATAGACTTGAACTTGACCCTTTTGACCGATGCGGTGGGTTCTGTCCTCTGCTTGTTCGTGGTTTGCGGGAACCCAATCACAATTGAGAAAAACAACTGTATCTATCTGATGTTGGAGTCCGTCAATACCCATACCTGCTGCCATCAAACTGAATAGTCCGACTTTTGCTTCACCCTTGGTTAATCGGTCAATAGTATGTTGACGTTCCTTACTATTCATCTCACCCGTCAACATTGCCGCCTTATCTCCGTATTGTTCAGCCAAGAACTTCAATGGAGCAAGATAATTACTGAAAATGAGGATAGGTTTATCGTTATCTAAGAATTCATCCACCATCTCCACCAACCGTGGAATCTTCTTTTCAATCAAGAAACTTTGAATCTTTGGCATGTGACCAATGGTAGGTTTCTCCACCTTCCAACGACCAAAGACTTCTCTTAATAATTCCTTGTACTGCTTTTGTTCGTCCTTCGTCAATTCCACATACAAGTCATTGCGTTGTTTTGCTGGAAGTTCCGTCAATATTTGTTCTTTCTTTCTGCGGATAACCAAATCCTTTGTACGGTCATGCAAGTCTTGGAGATTACGGGGGGCTTCTCCTTTCCATCCACCGTATCGTTGGGTGAAGTGGAAGAAATTATTGAAACGCTCTTTGTCAAGGAAGTTCAACAAAGCGAACGCTTCGATTGGACGAGACATCACGGGAGTACCAGTGAGGAATAAGCAGTACTTCGTTTTAATGCCGGGATATTTTCGTCGTTCTTTATAAGAACCTAAAATAGACTTTGCTCTGATGGTTTGTCTGTTTTTTAGATAGGTAGCCTCGTCACATACCAGCAGGTCAAACTCTTGCTTTCGTAAATCATTGACCACCTTACCGACCGCATCATAATGGACGATGTGGAACTGATTCGACAGCTTTCCATCATAACTCTTACTATCCCAGATGGTGGCATCTTTGCCCGTGAACTTTTTGATTTCACGCTTCCAATTGACCACGACTGATAAAGGACAGACGATAATGGTTTTGAGTTTCTTGTGTTGGGCAAATCCAATAGCTTGTGCAGTCTTACCCAACCCAGGCGCATCGGCAATCAAGCAACGACCATCTGCTCGTTCGACGAACTTGACACCGACTTTCTGGTATGGATAGAGTTGGAGTTGCATCCCCTTAATGTCAAATTCTACATCTTCTTTCACACGTATTTCGTCTAAATCCTCACGGCGGTCTTTGAGTTTCTCCAGTAAGTTCAATACCTTGTCATCACATTTGATATTGGTTGGACCGAATACATTAAATGCTTTGGGGAGATGTACCGCAGGAAACTCCCACCACTTTTCTTCCCCGTTCCATTTCCGACCATCCACTTCATACTTGAACTTTGCCATCAAGTTGGGATTATATGGCATAACAACAACCGCAGTTTTACTATCCTTTAAATGAATAGTAACTGTGGTATCTGTAGATGTTTGTGGTGTATTGGTGACAGTCGGATTATTGGTTCTCGCTATCTTTAAGTGCGAGATATCTTCACCTTTAAGAGTCAATGTCGCCGCTTCTTTCCAGACTTCGGGAATCCCGACAGTCTGCGTCATCCAAGTTAGGTATGACTGATTATTATAATATATGTGGGCGAGTGAGTGTCCTCTGAACTTCCCGAATGTCAGTATCGCGTTATTCGCTGACTGATGTAGCATCAGTATTTTCTACCTTGACATATGTGAGACTATCTAAATCTAATCTCCACCCCTCACTTGGGTTAAGATTCAACATTCGCATCATTTCTTCATTTGCTTGCATAACTTGCTTAGTCAAATCAGATTGATACATTTTTAATAATTGATTATTACTTTCAATTAAACTACGTAATGCTGTTGGTAGTGGAACCGTTTGTGCCATAAATTACCTTTTGTTGGTGTTTAATTAAATTTAAAATATAGTTTATTATTTGTCAAGGGATGCTTGGTCGTGGAGTAGGTATATACAAGGAATCTGGACAACCAGCTAATGCTTGTGCTGCGCTACAGGTGGTTGGAATTTGCATACAGACAATACTATACTGTGACCCCGATGGGACATTATAGTTCGCACCTCGTATACCACCAATAAAAAACTGTGCGGATAATGAAGGTTCTAACGCCATACACCGAACAGTACCATCTGGACACGTTAGTATATTAGTTCCGTTTGACCCCGATGGTCCTTGATTTCCAGTAGCACCAGATACCAGTAATGACGGATTTGCAGCTGAAGCGGTTTGACATCCTTCCAAAGTTACATTTAACCCAGCAAACCCCGATTCTGGTGTAAATTTAGTTGTTGCTGCCCAAGATGCAGTAATTGCTGTGGTACTGTTTGACGTTGGTGCACTAGCGGTTGCTGCTGATAATGAATGACTTATGTTCTGTGTTGTAGTTGCTTGACTACCACCGAATGGAAAATAGTATGACATATTTAAATTATTTTATAGTGATTGCTCGCATGAACCTACTATTACTAAGTCGCCGTTTGCATCTGTGTTGTATACTGTTTGTTCAATCTGATATGCACCAAGTTTCTGGTCAAGCGCAGGATTCGTACACACCTCATTATAGAACATTGGACTTCCTGCTCCCAAAGTAAGATCTGTACTATAATACGTAATATAAACACCACTGTAGTCGCAGAATCTGACTCCTCCTACTCTATAGGATGGCCAGAAATCATACGGATAACAATTTGCTGGTGCTGATGAACAAGAAGCCCCACCTTTACTTTCATCATGCCATGAACTGGAGAGAAGATATACGCTATCTCCACGCAGACCAGTTACACCTCGTTGTCCTTGTGCCCCCTTTGGCCCAGATATTGGTCCTGCGTTAGTGCCCGCAGTTCCAGTTGACCCTCTTATATTTAATGCCAAACTTGCGGTTATAGGTACAGCAGCAAACTTTTCAATAAGTGAGCCGGATCTAGCGATACTAGCACTTACAGCAAATGCTACTTCATTTACGGAGATAGTATTCGGATAAAATTGCATGTTATGGTACTCCTACTGCTAAGGATACCCCACCAGCCGAACCACCAATTCCTTGAATTCCTATGTCGCCTGTAAGTCCTGGGGTGAAACTACAACTACCGTCTGTACCAGCAATTCCACGTGAACCAGAAATTGCAAACGATGCACTGAGTATGCGTGTTGCGAAACTCGCAGATGCTGCATAAGTTGACAACGAGGCAGTGGTCGCAAGTGTAGTATTATATATCTGGTTTAGCGAACTGGACCCAAATGGATAAAAACGCATAGGTTAATCTTCTAAGTTATAAATGGTAAGGTCTGCGTTTAATGAACCAGAATATACTGTGGCTACCGCAGATAAATTTTCTAGTATGTAACTGGTACGGTTGACACCAGGACTATAATTAGGGTCTTCCCAAGTAAATCCTTCCAATACAGGAACTAACGGATAATGATAACTTGCAGAATCAAACATCATATCAGCGATAAGTTTTGACCCAGAGTTTGGAACATTTCCGAACGGTCTGATTTGTTCTGCTAAAGGTACATCTTCAATATCCGTAGAATATAGTCGTAATCTACTAGCAAAATCAGTTACATTTTCTACGGTAAATCCAGTATACCAAGCGTATCCAGGACATACCATTGGTTGAAAATCATACGTTGGGGAGGTACATACTGGTGCACCGTATCCATAACCTGCTGGATATGGTCCATCAATAAATGTTCCAACAACCAAAGATGAAGTACCTGCTCCAACGGTAAAGTCGGCAGATACATATTGCCAACGAGGAGCAGGAGCGGTTCGTGCAAAGGTATAATCGGGTATTAGATTATTTCCAGCATCTGCGCCGATGACTAAAAATCCAATATCATAGTTACCAAATAATGTATCGTTAGCAGTACCATCATACGTGCCATATACCCAACCAGAAATTCTATACACATTTCCTACGTCTACCGGTAAGTAGTAGAAATTACCATCTTTCCAGAATGTTCCGGTACGTGTTGCAATTTGTCCAGCATATAATGTAGACCCGACTGGAATTTCTGGGAATTGTTGGGTTACTTTTGTTGGGTCAGTGGTTGTGTGTAATTCACTTGTTAGAGAACGAGTTTGCCAAAATTCCCAACCATCAAGATCAAACGATGCGAGCCCACGTTCCCATTGTTGGTCTACATTGAAATTATAAGTACCCTTAGCCTTCAAGATTGCAAAACTCTTTGGGGTGGTAATACTTCCACTAACTCCGTATATCGACCCACCTGTGACCAATACTTGTGACCCACTGATATGAATAGCCTCTTTGTTATCTTCACTGTCACCTATATTACTTAAAGCGTAGGTAGTGAGGGTAACATTTTGTAACCCTGACCCACTTAGATTATACCACACCTCCCCACCAGCGTTGGTGTGTCCGATTACCGGCGGTGCAAATACTAGTTTTTCTGTTGTGGTGAGATTGATATCTGCAATTAATCCTACAGATTGGGAAAGATTAAAGTTTCCAGCTGCACGGTTAGCATCTATAACCATACTGGATGAATCTGTATATAATCTAAGTCGTACTGGTGGGTTTGTGGACACCTTGGCATCCAATAACACAAATGCCCCACCCATTGTTTGGAGCGAGGAACTTGCAATATCAGGTGACCCCGCATCTTTAGAGATGACGGTTTCTGTCCGTGTATTTACGTTGCGTGAGAATTGGTTTATGAATCCCATACTGTGGTTTACTCTTAAAGTGTACTAGTATAAATATCGCAATACTAATAAATTACGTTATTTATCCCACTTCTCTTTAGGACAAGCTTCTGGGCCTGGTTTGGGACTGTATATTTTCTTTGATATTGGACACCCACATGCTCCACACACATAGAATCTGATAAGTGTTCGGAACTCTTTATGTTCACATCTCTCACAAATAGAACCACGATACTCAGCCAATTCTCGTTGTTCTGGTGTAGGGTTGGCTGCATGATGCCAAGCGGTAATGATTTCTTTAATATCAGGTATTTTCATAAATTTCACCTATTTTAGTTGCTATTGGTTTTTGATGCTGCCAACCATGATGAGTCATGTCAGATGAAGGAAAATATTGATAATCACGAAAAGAGGACCACCCGCCACTAACATTGTTGTAATCCAGATAGTGAGCTTGGGTGTTGGTGAACTGTTCTATACTTCTTACATCTTCTTCTTTCCAATAAATGCTAGGAAAAAAGTTTCTAACATCTATACCACTACTGTGTAACATAACATTTGTGCTCATATATGTCAAGACAAATTCATTACTGGAAATGCCTCGGTCTTGTAGTTCAGCTTTGTACCATTTATTTATGTTCTCATCACCATCAGTAACCACTGGATGTATACGTTGGTTTCCAAATTGCAGTGTAGTAAAATCACCATTATCACGAAACACTGTTTTAGAGGTTGGATCTGACCAAAAAATGATAACTCTGTCTGGACGCCGGCGATGACTCAACCAGGCAGTTAAGTTTATATTAATGTAGTTTGATCCAGTACCACCTTTTCCTAAGTTAACAAGTTGTCTGCCAGTATTTTTTTCATAATGGTGTACCCAGGTTTCTTCCTGCCTTAACCCTAACCCCTCCACACAACAACAACCTATAGCAATATCAAAAGATTTTTGTAGTTCATCCAATTCATAAGTACGATAACCAAAAGAGTTGTATTTGTAAAAGTCTTCTTCGAGGTGATAATATGGCCATATCTCTTCAGAAATCTCCAAATCACTAACTAATTTTACAACATCCTGATAGCGTTCACTATCATAGTTATTGTGAAATTTTCTAACACCTTGGTGTGGAAATTTCAACACCTGCCCAAAATAGCTTGGTGCAAACTCAACAGTTGGTAAAGTTCTTCTTATCAAAATGCTTCTTTCATATTTCATATACTAATAAACCTGTTATTAGTTTTATAATCTTGTATCTGAATATTCAAAGATTCCAACAATTTTATTTTTTCTTTGCTGGCCATCCCCATCCATAATTTTTCATGACCAAATAGTGCGTTGGGCGTGTATGTGGGACGAAGCACCCATGGGGTCACTACATCAGAGATGTCAGTAATCTCTATGTTGTTTCCTAGAGCCACATCAACTAGTTGTGCCCGTGGTCCTTCCAATTTCATGGACTCTGTATATGACTCAGTGAATTTTTGGAACATGAGAGGATTTTGCACATAGAACCAATCGTTGATGCTGGTCTTTACTCGTCGAATGTATCTATCAGATTCCCTACACACTTCTTCTCTAGTTCTCAGGCCAGTAACATACCATTGTGTGTTGTTACTTGGAAATTGTTGAGTGTCAGATATCTCCAAATAAACATCTGGGCGCATTTCAAATATTTGTGTGTAGGCATCCATTTTACCTAGTAATTCATAACCTAACCGACGTTGAGAATTCCAAGAATTATTTCCAGTTTCATCACGAACAAGTATTTTTATTGTGGCATTTCTGTCTTTGAAATCTTCTTGCAGTGTTTCTAATTGTGAGTCTGTGACACTATCTTCCCAGGACATAAAATACCAGTCAACTTCTGGATAGCGAGATTCAAATACGTGAAATGTTTGATGTTTACAAAAATTCCAAGTTCTGAACTGTCCACGAATAACAACTGCAATTTTATTTTCCATACCTAATACGTTCTTTCAAAATAGTGGTAGAAATAATAGAGGTGTATGGCAAATACACCAATTCAATGTAATGTTCTCGAAGCCATTCTTCAGTAAACATCATTTGTTTATAATAGTTTTTATGTTTCCAATCATCTCCAATTGCAATGATATCAGGTTGTACTGACAAGATGGTGGGCTTACTATCCTCACTTGACAAATTTTTTACTATACGAGTGACATATTTGCAACCCATTAAACTCTCATAACGTTCTGCGTATGACAGTATAGGTTTCTGATTTTTATATTTTTCTATGAACTCGTCAGTGTTTAATGCCACTATCACCTCATCACCTAACTCAGAACACTGCCGGAGGAAGTTCATATGACCATAGTGAAATAAATCAAATGTTCCTCCGGTATACACTCGTATCATATAATAACTGTTATATTATACATATTTTAAAAAGTACTACATCCACCACCAATACAAGCACATTGACCTTCTTTGAAACTTTCAGAACACGTATCAAAACAACTAGACACACATGCGTCCAAACGAACTACAACTGTACCATCTTCTTGATGACTATAATATTGATCTGGTTCACTTGAATCCACTTCATTAGGGTCTATATTGTACACACCAAAACGAATTCCTCGTATCTCTAACGATTGATTGTTTTCATCTAATGCTTCTAAAAACATACGATACCCACCAACTAACAAATCTGCTGGTGGTGAAACTACCAACTCACCATTACTATTTCTAGTCACCCACGGTAAACAATCTCGTACGTGTGTACCAAATAAAATATCATCGATACGTACGGCTACTGCAGGAGATAACACGGTTATAGGAATAATCAATTCCGTTCCACGTTGTATTTTGTAATAAACTTGTGTCGGTGAAGTGAATAATTCTTCGTGTGCTAGAGCTTGTGCTAAAAGATTGGGGGTAGTACCATATATTGTTTCGTTTCTAAACAACATATCCGGCAAACCTGCGGCAAGGAATTCACTTTGTATTTCTGCTGCTGTTTTTGTTGGATATGCGGAGATATATTGACAGATTAATCCACTAACTAGAGCTGCCGCAAATGATGTACCTGACCCCAACATAAGTCCACCGGAAACATTTGCATATTCTACATCTATTCCTGGCGCAGTAATATCTACATCAGGCCCCCAGTTTGACCCTGCAGCTGGACCCCAGTTAATTACTCTGTCGTATGCATCACATGCACCAACACCTATTACGGTGTTTAATCCCACAGGAGACAGTAAGTTTGCATCTGACACAGTATTACCTGCCGACGCAACTACTACCAATCCCGCGTCCTTCAATTCTTGAATTTTTAAATCAAGAATTTGACTTTTTGCAACTGACCACGAACAGTTTACAACTTTTACAACTGTTGGAGTTACATTGTGGTCAGTAAGTATTACATTGAACGCAGTTAATAAATCACTAACTGGTATGGGAACTCCACTTTGAATTTTTACTGATTTTAAGACGGCGTACTTAGATGCACCCACTACCATTCCCGCAACTAAACTAGCAATAGCAGTTCCGTGACCTATAATGTCTTGGAAATTTTCATCATATGAATATAAATTGTTTGGAGTAAGATGTGTTAGTTCTGGATGTGTCCAGTCGATACCGGAGTCCACAACATACACAACCACGTTATCGCCATAATTTCTTGGGGTATATACATTTCTCATAGGTAACATCTTACTGTTTACTCTATTTAATGCCCAAGCACCCAACACAGGCGTGGTTTCTATATCTTCCTCAACTACAAGTATTTGTGCAAATTGAGAAAAATCAGAACTATCCGAGGTAACATTTAAAACCTTAAGAGCTTCAAATGTTTTGTTAACAGTGATACCTGCGGAGGTAAGACTGGTAACAAGATTTGATGTGTCTCCGGTGTAAACTACATTATATACAGACATAAAATCTCCAAACTAGTGTATAATTAACTTTGCATTCCCCATACGCGTTCCATACAGAAAAAACAACCCCCACACGGAACATTTACTCCATCTTCATTTTTTACAGGAGCCCCGCAAGAAAAAGATAGATTAAATAAATCTAAAATATTTTCTTTCTGGTATATTTTATATAACTCTGGCTTTAACATTTCTATGAACGGACGTTTATGAAACTCATTATATTCAGTACCACGTACCGGCGGGGTATCGTACGGAATAATAACCGTTGGAACAAATACGTTTTCAGGAACCTTATTACACCCACTATACACATATCCTGGAAAGTCTATGAGTATCATTTCAACTGCTTGTCTAATAAATGTCTTTCCCCATCCATTTAACAAAATTTTCTTATTAAAATGTCGTTCTAACCAATTGTGGCAGTTAGTCATGTGTGGACTCTGAAAATCCAGCCTATGTTTCATAAAATGAAGAACTATCGGTATATCAGTATTTTGCTTTATCAACAGATACGCCAATAGTGAACTATCTGCCCCTCCAGAAAACAAAACATTTATTCTTTCACAATTCGCAGGTACATTTACTTGCATACTAATAAATATCGTTTACTTCCCCATTTCCTTCCGAATTTGGGTAGCAGAAATCGATTCAGTTTGTGGGTCCAGATTGATTTTCTCGACTTTATATCCCACATCCCGACCATAATAGACCCCAGTGATATTCGGGACAGACATTATATAGTATTTTCCACGGTACTTATTTTCCAGCTTCTTGTGGATTCCTTCGATAACCTCCACATAATTGAATGGGTTCTTTTCGTCGGTATTATAGGTGTCTCTGACCGCAATAAGTACCTGACCTTCCTTCTCCAAGATAGTCTCAAATAACTTCAAGTGCCCATCGTGGAATGGTTGGAACCGACCAATCATCAGTCCCGTAGGATTCTGCCAACCAAAATGTACGTCCACTTTCTTGATTTGTTCAATGATAATATCTGCTTGTGTATTTGTGTCTATCCATCCATTCACCAATACATTTACCTTTTCGGGTACCTCAAACACTCTATTGGTATCCTCAAATCTCCCAGCATCTATTGTATTCATAAACACAATAAAATCTGGTAAGAAGAGTTCACGGGTTTCTTCTGTGGGACAGACAAAATCTGCCACCGTATGATACGTTTCTGACATATCACAAAGTTCCCGCATCCGATATGCTTGACGTTTACGACCAGTTTCAGAAAAGTCCCAATCGTTGAACTGTTTCCGTACTTCGTCTGCATTGAAGTAAGCGGCATCTAACTTTTCCGCCAATACCTTAGATAATGTAGTCTTTCCAGACCCAGGCAATCCCATAACCAAAATTCTCATATATTATTCCTCGTTCTTATTAGTAAGACCAAATTTAATCCACTTATACCACGCCCGTTCGTGTAAAAAATAATTGACGGGTTTGACTATTAATTCTGTGGCCCCTATCGCGGATGATAGAGATATACTACCCGTAAATATATACGAAATAATAAATGTTGTCAAGGTACCTACTATTCTATATGTAATTGCTTTTGCAATATGTCTTTTTATATGAACTGTCATAATGTATTAATACACTCCTCATATAGTTTATTAAACTCATCAATATCTTCTAACATATCATCATCGCTGATAATTGGTAGTGTGTAATTATTATATACTGTTTCTGTTTTGTGTAACTTTAAAGTTTCTAATAAATAATTTGGATTGGTTATGATTTCTGTATCGTAAAAACTGTATTTACAGAATCGTTCTAGTCTCATATGTTTTTTGTATGCGAACACTTTTTGTTCTATTTTATATCTTTCAAATTTTAACTTACCTTTCAACTCCAATCGTTCTTCTCTTATACCAAAATAATTTTTTGTCACGTTGCCTATTAATGAACCAAGTATTTGTTTTCTAATGTTTTTTGGTTTTAAAAAAATCAATTGATACGGTGAATTATTAAACCAATTAAATATATTGTAGTTATAGTTAGTTAATAATTTTATCAATGGTAACGGTTTACTAATCAACAAACGTTGATAAATAATTTCTTGGTTTTCTAATCTAGGTGTATAATTTTTATTATATGGATTAAATGGTTCTATATCTCCGTAATCACAGTTTAAATTATTTCGTTTCAGTGCGTCATCAATTATGTGCCATGTAAGTGTAGAAGCAGTTTTAGGTAATGCAACTATACAATACATATTAATATCTCTATTATCATTGTATCCCTCTGTCTAATATATCTAGTTCTTTGAAGGCCCATTCTCTTTCCTTGCATTGCCAACAGACATTACATCTACCATATTCTAATTCTGTGCACGTATGAGTTAGTAATATTAAATCCATTATATCATAAGTTATATATCCTCGTAAGATATCTGTTTTATATAACTCAAAAAATGGTTGTAAATGTTTGGAATTTGTTCTTTTAGTACGATTGGGTCCGCCAGGCAATATATTTTCTGGATATGAATTTCCTGCAAAGTATAAAACATCGTACATTTCTTCTATTTCCTTTAAAGAATGGTTTATTATTTGAGAATGATATACTGATGGATTTCCTATCAACTGTGGTTCTGGTATGTTTTTATTTAGTTTATTATTTACCCACGTAACAATCGGTACGACGTAATGTTTCGCACCATCTGTTTTTGGAACAGTGAACGGAATTATTTGATTAGTTAAATTTTTAGCTAGTAGATATAATAATAATGCACTATCCATTCCACCAGACAACATTATACCTACCATATCAGTAGGTTTGATACGTTCTATTTTTAACAATTCATTTGTTATCATACAACATATCCAAAAATTTTTACACTAAGTTTATCGTATTGTTTGTTGAACTCATCAATATTTTCTAGCATATCTTCATCTGAATAGTATGGTGCCACCCGTTTATATCTTGTAGTAACTAATGGTAAATTCAATTTAGTTAATACGTCAGTTGTATGCGTGAATAAATACTCATCATAAAAAACATAGTCGCATCGTGTTTCATATTCCATATGAAGTTTGTAATGAAAAAAACGTTCTTCTATTAATTCATCAGAAAACTTTAATTTACCCACAAATGGCTCTCTTACATCCTTTCTATTCGTTCCGTTACTGTATGTTCTGAAATGTTTTTCTACCAGTGCTTTCAATAAACGTTTTCTATAATTTAAAGGTTTTATAAAAATCGTAGTGTATTTTTGGTGCTGTATGAATTTATCCGCTAACCACGGATAATGATTGATAACCATTTTCACGGTTGTCGGTGGTTCGTTATTAGTGAACTCTTCAAACTTATGTTCAATATCATTTAAAGTGTTGAACTCAGGATTGAATGGTTCTAAATGTGTACCTATGTGTCTTGGGTCAAGATATGACAAGCTACTATTAATTAAACTGTGTAAATATCTTGAGCCTGTTCTCGGTAAGTGGAAAACACAATACATTATTTATTCGTGTGGTTATATCCGTAGTCTTCCCCGCCATTTCCTACGAAATGCCCATCCCAAGTTTCTTCTTCATATAGCTTGTGATGTGAATATTCGTTGGATTTATAAGTACTTCTGTGTGGTGGATTGTCTTTATCTGGATCAGAAGTACTGATATAATAGAAGAACCTGATAGCACACCGACCAATATCATCTGGTGCATTTACCGCACTTACTCTGTGATATGGTCCGTGCTTAATATTCTCGTTGATAACAAATCTATTAAATCTTGGTGCCACCGATTCAATTAGTTTTGCGTTCGGATTAACATCTATATTATCATCATAATATTGAATATGTCCACCCCATTCGTCTTGCCAGTCTGGGGTAATGTACAACAATGATGTCAATTTTCTATGTAATCGGATACGGTCATTCCAGTTAAAGTCGTAATGGCACCCAAGTGTGTTACCATTTCTGATAATCGAATATCCCGAACCAACTAAATGTGGGTCTGGTAGTAATCCAACGATACCAGTCATTTGTTCTAGTTCATATAAGAACTCACCGGAGTGCATAATATCATATGTAATCCTGTGTGCGGTCGGTAAAGAAATCAAGTCGTTAAACTCTTCCATACGAGAACCCGCGCGAGTAAACACAGTCCATCCGCCCTTTGGTGCGTTTACACATTCTTCATATAAAGCCCGAACGGTGTTTTCGTCCAAGAAATTATCAATTTTAGTTCTGCCAAATCCATATTCGGATTTATTAAAATCCCATTCTGTTTTTTTATTTATCATAATCTGTGTTTTATGACCTCATTGAAAAAATTCCATTGTGCTTCGTGTATAGGATGTTGTCCAAATACATTTTTATCCGCCGATTGATACGTACCAAAATGATTTACTCCATACTTGTGTATAGTGTATTCATCAAGCCCACCAAACTTACTTTGCATGTGTTCATACAAACAAAATTTACTAAAATCTATATTAGACCACTCTCTGGGACATATCTTTTCTAATGTGAATGTGTCATTAAATTCTGGTATGTCGAAACCTTTATATTCAGAATATATATGTGATAATCTACCATCTTTTTTATAAACCCAACCATCTAATGTATTATTCATCAAAAACATTACAAATTTTTTATCTTTCAAAATATTTTGTATTTCAACAATAGCATTCAGATAATTTCTAATGTGTTCTTCTATTGGCTTGGAAACGTGTGAGATATGTTCGGTTTTCCACCACTCTGATGAAAAATTAGAGGACATTTCTTTTTCTTCTTGTCCTTCCGAGAAAAAACACCATTTATGGTCTTTGTCGAAAAATAAATTTCTAGGTTTTATTAATGTTGGAGATTGCCATTCTAATCCTTTTGGAATTTGTTTATTCAATCTACCTATTTGAGTTATACCCACAACCCAATTTTCAGTTGAGTGCTCTTCCGTACTTTCTAAATACTTAACCATTTCCAGTATTGTTTCTATCGAGGCACCATCATATGAAAATCTAAGCGTACTAGTTTTTTTATAGTGTTGATTTAAATCAAGAGCATAAGAACAACCAATAGAAAGTATAGTTTTCATCTTACATTTCCAATGTTTTTAATAAAAATTCCTTTATAAACTGAATACTAGCATACTCCGATGGGTGCGGGTCATAATATGTGGTTCCCGCAACTGTGTCATCCGTCCATCCCCTATATCTATCGTGTATCTCTATATTTGATCTAATCCATTCACTCATGCCGCCCCATTCTATATCTGACCAAAGGAAATATTCTCCATCTGGTAACTGTCTGGGAGGAGAACTCCATTCGTAAGGATCCTCAAATTGAAAACAATTTGATGCAATTATGTCCCACTGCTTTTTAGACTTAAACCAATGTATACCAAACGATTGAAGTTTATTTCTATGATAATCGTTTAACTCAGAGTCCTTCCACTCAGCCCATCCAATATACTGTACTAGTTTTATATTATTTTTATTGGAAAATTCTCTTGCTTCGGATAAGGTACCATACCATTCTTCCAAATAATCATACAATGGATTATCAGACGTTTCTAATATTTTATAATTTTCATCCCGAGGACGAGTAAGAGATGACCACTGTAAAATAGCTATAGAATCTGATTCTGCGGTTTTCTTAAAAGTATCAAAAATCAATCCGTTACCGGAACTAGCTAAACCGTGATTATGATAATCATACTTGTCCGTAAACAAGTTATGTAGTTTAAATGAACGAATGTTTTCTGTGAACGAACACCCATAATGAAATAGTTTTTGTTTCATATTATTTCCAAAGTAAACTTACAAGAATTATGGTTAGTGAAAGAAGTAGTTGTACAAACGTCTTTCCTGTAAATGGTTGATTAAAATGATAAGGATAAAGTATTGCTGCTACCATTATACCAGTAACGAAAAACAAAAATCTGTTTGACCACATCTCACCGTTGAATGCTTTAACCCCGTAATGAGATGCGGAAATCCAGAAAAATGCGGACGCTGCTGCTAGTATGTATGGCGTCGGCATTTTAATCCAATTAGGATTCTTAAATTGCCAATACATAATATACCAGTGACCAAATGAACCTAAAATAAATAATCCCAGAGAATAGAAAAAATAAACTAAATTTGTCATACGTAACTCTTAAAAACATTTTGTTCTCGTAAATCTTTGTATAACCAACTTCCACCACACGGAGAGTTCCAATCTTTAATTTTGTCGGAATGAAATATTTCTAATCCACGCTTGGCTTGTTCTGGAGTCATATACATATGCCAACCTACACACTCAAATTGGTCATCAACGTACATTTTGTTCTTATGTCTACCATCATAAATCATAGGGCGTGCCCATTGTTCAAACTCTTTATCGTTGGTCAGAATCATACCACCCGTTCCGATGTTCAAAATTTTCTTAAGATGAAAAGATAATATGGTATACTTTTCTTGGTACATTCCCTTATAAAATGCGGTAGCCGCATCAACAATAGAAGTATTTCCAATATTGTACAACCCTTGCCAATCAATATCTACGAATACTGGTGTATTTCCTGATAGTATAATTTGGTTCGGTACAGACACATATGTTCTCGCCGGAATATGTATGCGTTGATTTTGTATACCCAGATAGTGTAATACAAGTCGTATTGCATTGGTGTTGGAATCACACGCAACTGCATACCGTGACCCACAATACTCTGCTATAGTATTTTCAAAATGTGTAACCCAGTCCCACGAATCACTTATTGAATATTTCATTAACATTTTGTTGAATTTGGTTAAAGTGTCTATCTTTTATTTTGTAAATTAGATTATAAAAATTATTTTGTACCCTATTGTAATTTTTTACATAGAAATTGTGTAATTCTTCTAACGACATATTTTTAATAACTTGTAAATTTCTATCCAGTTTACTTAATGTTTCTGCTTTGCTGTTTACAACAGTGTTATCAAATAAATCATCGAACATATCAAATCCTAACTTTTTTAAATATTCAACTAGATTGGGTTGTCCATATATCAATGGAATATTAAACCCAGCGAATGCTTTAAATGATTTTTCTGATAAGGATACCACGTTTGTACGTTCTATATAATTTGTTTCAGATGTAATCGAAATATAACTTTGCCAAGAATATATAAAGGGAATTAAGAACGGTGCAGCAAATACCCCAGGTTGGTTCTTTGGTTCGTATGTTTCTAACAAATAAGGAACTTCAAGGTTAGATAATCTGGTTTCTAGTTCTTCTATGGTTATGTCCAACCAGTTAGCTGTTGTTTCTTTGTGTTGGTCATTCTTTAAAAATTTTGTGTAATCTAAATAAGAAAAGAAACCATCATCTAACATATTATGCGTTTTTATCAATTCGTACGCAGCTAATCTATGCGGTTTATGTATGCCATTTAGAAAATTAAATTTCTTAATTTTTCTTAGATTATAGTTCGGATGGTACATTCTGTACATCGATTCATAATTTTTCTGTAGGTAGGAATTTATAACATAGTATGGAAATATCTTTTTATTAAGTTCTTCATAATCATTTGTAGTGAACGAATTAACGACATAACTTATATTTTTTATACCTTTGCTAGTCGAGTCTACTAAAAATGTAAAATCTAATTCGTGGTAAAAAAATATAAAAAATACGTTCGGATATTTTTGACAAAGTTGTTCATCATATAATAATAATGACTGCTTGTCTTCAAATGCATCTAAATTACAGGCAAATACTTTAATATCTGTATTTTCTGTCAGTATTTTATCTACAGCCTCTGGGGAAATTTTGTTATTGCCTTCTATTTTATGTACCGCAATTTGTTTCCCTTTAAACAAAAAATCTTTAATAAAGTATTCTAATGTTACATATTGAAATGGTTCCTTATTACTGGGCCACTGTGAATCGAACGGCCAACCATCTATATCCAAAACATATATCACTCTATGTATCTCCCATATTGTATATTGGCCCAAACTCTTTCAAAAAAATAGAAAACAAAAAACCCAGTAATATTCATGTATATCGCATTGAGTAAATTGTTTGTAGTTAGGTTCATAGTTAAAATTAAAAATGAATTTAATATCGCAACCAATCTCCAACTAATAGTTTTAAACATAGTTCTTTTCTTAGTTTCTATTACTCCCATAAAAACTTCCAAGACTTAACTATATTATCATAAAAAAACTTTTGCCCAGTGGTAGATGGATGAAAATCACCTTTACCCACCAATCCTATCTCTTTTCCTAAATTAGATACTATGTACTCGTTCATTCCACCATTATCATTAAATCTCCAAAAATTTTCATCATAAATTGAATCTATTATCTTTTTATTTTCGTATTCAATTTCCGTAGTAATTTGCTGCCATCCCCAGAACATTATGTATGGAATCTTTTTGTTTTCCAATAGTGCCTTCGTCATCAATATTTTTATTAGAGATGCTGTATAAAAATGTGAAGAAGTTTCATTTATCACATCCATAAGAGGATTGTTACCTGTTACCTGCCCTTCTGGCTTACCAGTAACGTACTCCTCCATATGTGGTGCGAATTGTAATTCTCCATGCTGAACTACTCTATCGATGAAATCTTTTTTATTCAATGAATAAGACCTACCTATAGCTGACCATTGTATTATTACATAATCAACTTCAAAATTGTATCTTATTAATTCTTCGACAATAGATTGCGCAATCATACCTTGGCCAAATGAACTCTGCGCACGGTTTATGATTTTAAATTTTTCTTCAAATTCGTCCATCAAAAAATCCGTCCACGGCTTCCATTTTGGTTTACGACTTTCTGTTGGAGGGCCTTGATACTGTGAGAAGGAACATCCTCCTATTAATAATTTTTTCTTCATGTATTCTCCGGCAAAAACCAACCTTTATTCAATAGATTCTTATATATCGTATTTGCTATCAGTTGCATGCCCAGCGGTCCAGCATGACCTCCATCGATATTCCAAGCTGTTCCTATTTGCTTGAATAAATACAATCCCCAAAGTACTACGTCATCTATCTTATATTTTGTATCTATAGAATCAAATATCCATCCTGCTTTTATATTTTTAAAATCAAAAATAAAGTCAGTATTTGCGTGAGTGGTGGTTGGTTGGGTTGACCAGAATCTTTTTACCATTTCGTAATCATCGTCGGTATCATAATAATTTGTAAAATTTAATTTATATGACAAAAATGGAGAATACCCATCAACAATTATATGGTCAAGATTTAAATTTTTAAGGAACAAGTGAAACGAATTTATTCGCATAGCCCAATGTAACATGATTTCCTCAAAAACTGCTTGTACATCTAACATGCCTTCTTGCAATTTCCAGTAAAATGAACCTTGATTATGTCGGTCTATAGAACGCTTATGCTCTGGAAAAATTGATATTGCTAATTCAGACATAGATACATCTTTGGTAGTATATATCCTTGCTTTGTCTTGTCCAAAATATGTATACCAATCATTAAATCCATGAAATAACACATTGATAGGTGACATATACTTTATGTTCCATTTTTCCCACACATCTGTTCTACATGTAGAAACCTCTTCGTAGTTCACTCGCCTATCCAACATTGATTTTTGTAGTATGAAAAAACATTCATCAAGTATACTTTTGTTATTTTGTATAAATGATGTTATATTTGTTTCCACCGAGTACCAACCAGTAGCTGGAGTAGACAAATTTATTAGTGTCAGTCCTAACTTATCTGCTAATAATTTCGCATAAGTTTGATTGGCAGGACAGTGCTGACCGTATGATAACGAACATCCACACACTACCAAATATTTATATTTCTTCATGTTACCAGCTAATTTCCCAATCTTTAAATTCAGCCGCTAAACAATCAATCTTGTAGTCCTTCCGACCACCAACGATTTCTTGAATCTTGTTCTTGGCGGTGTTACGAATACCATTGATACCGTGGGTAAGTTCAAGATTGTTACCCTCCTTGATACCCTTACGATAGTTTGATTCGTTATGCCAAATGTGTAGATTCATCTGTGCCAATACTACAATAGCACGAATAGTTTCGGCGGTAATCGCACCTTGCTGTTCGTCCAGTACTAGTTGAATATCGTGAACAATATCTTTAATTTCTTGTGAATACTCACCCTTATGTTGTGGGATGAATACTTCTTTCAGCTGCGAAATAGATAGTCTATCCACAAGCTCTGCTAAGGTGGGCAAATACTTTCTTTCACTCATAACACTTCCTCACTTTATTATAATAAAATTATTTAATACTAGTACGCCAATATCGGTACTTATAAATGTATCATATGCCATGCGTGGTGTCAAGACCATCGTTTGACCCCGAACATTAAATGATGTATTCAATAGGATGGGTGGATTACCCGATACTTCTGAGAACTTCGTAAGTAACTTATGGATGGTAGGGTTCTCAGCCCGTTTCACACTCTGTATTCTAGCCGTACCATCGACATTTGACACTTCTTTCAATAAGTTTCGATGTTCTTCCTTGACATTAACCACTTGGTTCATATACGGAACATAGTCCTCTTCGTGAAAATATTCAGATTGAATATCATAGCGGACCATAGGTGCAAACGGACGAAACCCTTCTCTCTTCTTAATGATACTGTTTACCTTATCTCTGGTTCCATCGATGAATGGGTTTGCTAGGATTGACCGATGCCCTAATGCTCTTGCACCGAATTCAGACTTACCTCTGAGCCACCCAACTACTTTCCCCTTCTGTAATTCTTGGGAAACCAGTTCGTATAATTTACTATCACTGACTTTCTTTAGCTTTACTCCTGGTAGTTGGTTGATAATATCTTCGTCAGAATATTCTGGTCCTAGGAACGGGGTTTCTTTTACCCGATGTTCAAATCCATTTTGGTGTCGTAAATATCCTAGTACGGCACCAACAGACGACCCAGCATCAGATGGAGCGGGTGGTATCCATAATTCTGTAAACGGAGTGATGTTCTTTATTTTACCGTTAGCCACCCCGTTGTATGCACATCCACCACCGAGGCACAAGTTTCTGATATCGGTTTCTTTGGCTACTTGGTCTAACAACGAGAACAAATTATGTTCGTATACCAGTTGAGTTGCTGCGGCAATATCTTTATGGACTTGTAATATTTCTTCTTCTGGGAGTCTATTTGGGATTCCTAATTCCTTTGATAAGTTCTCATTGAACATTACTTCATTAGACTTGTCCCATACAAAGTGTTTCATACTTAAACTACTAACTCTGTCGTAGTATATGTGAGGATTACCAAACCCAGCTAGCCCCATCAACTTATATTCGCCGTTGTTGGGTTTGAACCCTAAGAACGAAGTCATCGCAGAGTAAAATAGTCCCAATGACTGTGGGTATTTCATTAGTGGTTTGAATGTAAATTTACCGTCTTTGACAATCGCTACGGTTGCGGTATCTGTTTCCCCCACACCATCGACCGATACAACTACTGCATCTTTGAACATAGATGTATAGTACGAATAATATAGATGGGAATGATGATGTGGCTGGTAATAGACATTATTCCCAACCTCTTTTCGTAGAGTTTGGGCATTCTTATACCAGTTTATCAAGGATTGTTTAGTAAATGAAAACGACGAAATAGGATGTCGGATGTAGTTTTTGACTATTCTGCCCAGCTTTAGTGCTGGGGTTTCGTAGAAGCAAAACTTTTCTATTTCATCTAAACGTATCTTGTACGTGTCTAATATGTAACGCAATCCGTTGTGGGGGAACGACGAATCGTGTTTTTTGCCAGTAAACCTTTCTTCTTCACACGCAAAAACCAATTCACCATCCTTGAACAAACAAATAGACGAATCGTGATAGAAACACGATATTCCAATTATGTACATCAAACCTCCTTAAATAAAAACTCCGCCCATAACTTGTGGGACAGTTTATCGGGGTGATTTCTAGGTAAAAATCCACCCCCGTTCTCCTTTATATAATTATACATCGTCTTGCTTCTAAACGAGTTTGGAGTGAGTTTTAACAAAGAATTTGTCGATAATTGGTAATTTTTTCTACCAAAAGTGTCTATTTTATCCGTTGGTTCGTATAAGTCTTCATATTCATAGAACACATTGAAAAAATAATGAGGAATTGTATTTACTGTAAGAAATGCATGTAAAGCATTAATATGGTTTAGCGTTCGTATATAAGATGGAATAAGTTCTGTTTGATGCAATACGAACTCATCTTCTGTAGTTCTATGTAAGTCTGGATTGCCCCACTTATCATATCCTGTCCACAATCTTTCTTGAATGTATTGTTGTCCGTTCCACCATTCAAATCTGGTAGGGGAGGTCCACCCAATAATTATAAGGATTTCATCTGCGCTGACCCAATCAGATTCTTCACTCCATATTTGTTTAGTGTCTAACCAATGAGAGACATCTCTCATCGTTTGTCGGTAGATATAGTCGTTTGACACCCCAGCAGAAGCATTGTTGCAATCAACCATTTTCAACTTATCTGCTAATAACTTTGAAAATCTTTCCTCTGTTTTGTTTTCTAATTCTGCTCCCCAGATAACGGAATCTCCATTGGAATATAGTACTTTCATATCATCGTAGGCTTTTTCCACTAAGCCTTTCCCAAAATTTCAATTCTGTTTCTCCGCAATCACCTATCATAATATCTAATAATAATTTTCTATTATGTTTAATATAGTGATAGTTTTCTTTTCTAAATTTGTTTAATTCTTCAATAGATGTGTTTGCTACAAACTTTGCTATTTTTGAAACCGATTCTGTATTTTGACTTAAGGTATTTGTTAAATAATCTATGTCAAAGAACTTTTTAAGATAACTAAAGTCAAATCCAATTTTTTCCATATTTCTATAAAATAATCCATCGGTTATGATGAACGGAAATACTCCCCCAAGTATAGGCACTATACATTTTTCACTGAACTGTATTTCTTTTAGCAGTTCATAATCACGTGTCATATCATATTCATAATATAATTGTCTTTCCGTTTCGTTTGTTATTGAAAATATGCATTGTCTATGATAATTTATAATATCCAATAACACTTCACTTGCGTTTACTTGTTGTGTTTCTCTGGTCCAAGAATCAATATACCATGGGAGTTGTATATCCGCATACCTACGTATATCATTTTTCAAGTTACGAGAAAATAGAGGTTCATTTGATGGTACATTTACTCCACCATCCTCTCTCATAGAAATTATGTTCTCTTTTCTTAGTAAATTGTGGTCATTGTATTCTTTTAATATTCTATCAAATACCAACAATCTATTAAAGGTAACTTTATTATTCAACGAAATTAGTTTTTTGTTTCTAAAGTTATCATCCGGTTTATTAAAAACATCTACATCCACTATACCCTCTGAGGCATCTAACGCAGCAAATGATCTAAGTTTTAATTCCAACGGTACAGTATTAGTACATGGATAGTCTGTTATATTACAGTCCAGATACCATATCTGTGAAGATTTTATACCATATTCTTTTTCCATAAAATCAAGAAAATGTATAAATGTTGTTGTAAATACTCTTTCATGAAACAGTTTTATAAAAAATCTTTTTCCCTTCTTATTGATTTCCCTCAACCATGACCAAGTTTCATCAACTGATTTTACATAATCTTCCATTTTTTGGAATGTGTCACTATAACCTACGATATTGTGAAATACACCAGAATGTCTGAGTACATGCTCATAATTGAATATGTTCATATCACCCAAATATATAAAATCTGCATCTTCAACATTTTCTACTCTATCAAACTTTATTGATAAATTTTTTACATAGATATTTCCATCTAAATTATACGAATGTTTGTCAGAATAATATTTGATGAAATTGTTGTATCTGATATAATCCGTGATTATATCTGCTACGATTTGATTTCCCTTGTAACCTATGTGATTATCTTCACTATCAGTTTCATTATATATTAAAATTTCAGAATATCTTGCATATTCCCATACACAAGTAGGACCGGTTGTTGCCCAACCATTAGGAGAAGCTTTTGCTATTGCTTCTTTAAATGCATAAAATAGATTACATTTTTTCGGAATAACTTTTTTAAACTGTTCGTACAATCCAAAATCCAAATGACTTGGCATTGAAACAAGATAATCTATCTTTCTACTGTTTAAAAATTCCAAAAATAATATTAATCGCTTGAACTCAGATTTATATTGCTCATCTGGATCATAAAAATTAGAGAAATATCCATCTATCGCTGACTTATATTTTAGATTCCAGTCGATTTGCTCCTCTACATCGTCTTCGAAATATTCTTTGACCAGAGTAAACGGGTACTCTCCTTGTCCATTCCTATGTGCGTTCAACACACCATAGTCTTGCCATTCAAAAACATACCAATCTAGACGTATACCAACCTGTGGTTCTAATATAAAGATTGTTTGGTCTACTATATCTTCATTAGCTAATATCCAATCTAGGGTGGTTCGTATCAATCTATCGATACCACTACCACTTTTAGCTTCGTTTATTAGTTCAAGATTCAATTTTTTTGCGATAAAATAAGGATAAGAACACTCAATTTGTGTATCGGGCAATTTGATTCCTTTTTGTTCATAAAATGGCCGTACATCCGTTCTTTTTTCTATTGGTTCAAACCCACCACCTGCAGTCACGGAAGAACCATTCGCATATAGATATTTCTTTTTGTATAAGTTCATAATTTTATCAACTTAAGAAGTTCTGTTCTAACAAATATTCCCATCATTTCAGCGGAAGGATGTCCCCACGAATTTCCACCAGTAGCATATAAATACTCTTCAAACGTTTTTGCTTTATATTCATCGAACTCTTGGAATACAGGTATATTATCATCTCTAGTATCTATGGCCCATTCCAGTAATCCCTTATAATTTTCATGATGCCAGTGTCTATCAGACTTTATTGGTAACTTGTCAAGGTATGGTTTTAAAACTTCAATTTTATCCATCCAAATATCTGTGGTTGGATTACCATATAACTGCAAGCTATTACCATTTTTTGTAAAATTGGACTCCGATTGGTGGGAAAAGTTATCCCACATATTCATGTAATACGCATCAATGCCCAATTCTTTACAAGTTTTTTCTAGTAATAACCACATTTCTAACCAAGGCATAACGGTATTGATATGGTTATCCCACATAATTTCCGCTTGCCAGTACTTTATCGCATTATATATACCAAATTTTTCTATTGCACTACCAGGTCCCATCGGGGGGTCAAACCCACCTGTCAAATAAAACACTCCGGGTGTTGTTTCCCAATTATTATGATAGACCAATGTGTGCCCCATACTATGAGAATATTTATCCATCTGTCTACTCATATAAATTGCTTGTCTAGTACCAGATGACCATTGGAGTATAATCTTTATATCTTTTGGGTCTATGTTTTCTTTCAACAAACGATTTATGTGATATAATATAATTCTACACATTGACACATTATCATTAGTTGCTCCACCATAATTTAAAACACAATACTCATTTCCAAGTTCTTGCTGTAAATAATACGGCCAAGAACGTCTTTTGTGTTCCGTATCTTGTTGCGGTATATCTGGATTCAATCTTATATTGTTTGTAAATGAACATCCCGTAGCTAATATATATTTCATTTTGTTCTATAGTCGTATGTTAGTTATAGTTTTGTAATCGGTTCCGTGTAAATCATCTAGTTTTGTAACCAATTCATTAAGTAAACTGATTTCATGTGTAGGTGAACTATTCATATAATTTACTATCGCCGTCAACTGACTTTTTGTAATCTCTGATGAAATATTATTTATATTTTTTGTAAACATATCCGTAATTCTTCTTTTATCAGTATCGGACATATTGTTTACTGACATCAATGGACCCCATGCATAATAAAAATTAATACAATCTTCACTATCAATGAATTTATTTTCCATCATAAAATTTATAAATTCAAATATGTGTTCTATGTTAAAAATTGTAGTAGTGTACTGAAAACTATACGAAATATTATCTATTTGTCCTGTTGTTGACTTTGATATTGCGTATGTTTGTAATTCTTTTAAGTTTTTTATAAATGTAGTATGATTAAATCCAACTCGTTGGTATTCTCCTACATTACCGATTCCGTCACATGATATAGCTAAGTGTACGCGTTTAAATTTCTTCCAATACTTCACAAAATCATAATCACGATATTTCAAAACTGACAAGTTGGTATTATAGTGCATCGATAACTTTTTACGAGCACCCAATCCATTAGTGTCATTGGTATCCTCTAAATTTTCACTTAACCAAACCAACAAGTTGTAATGCTTCTCATTAATTAATGGTTCACCACCTGCAAAATATACACTCTTTAAATTTTTTAAGTACGGTAGTAAATCTTCGATAATTGTTTTACTTGCTTCTATTATCTTTGTGTTCTCGTTTGTCGCATATATATGATGATTTCCCACTTTTATTTTCTGGGAATCCTCATACCAATGGGAAGAAAAGGAATGATTACACATTCTACACTTAAAATTACATAGATTAGAAAATCTAATATCGATATGCTGAAACTCGATAGGTACAGAATAATCTTCGTGTATCACGGGAGTAGTCCATTCACATGGACCACCAATTGTAAGATTGTTATTATAATTATGTCTAGGGGAAAACTCCCCCGCATCCTCTTTTTTATAGCATATATCACACATCTTGTTACGTTTTCCCGTTAACATATCTTTTCTGAGTTGTTTATATTCATCAGAATTAAATATATCCTCTAGATTTTTATCCCGCAAAGATTGTTTATTGTCAAATCCACCTGCGATACAGCAAGGCTTTACCTCACCGTCTGGTTGGGTGTAGAAATGTACGAATGGCAATATACAAAACGTTTCTTTATTATGCATGTAATATCAATGCTTGTACACGAACGGATCACGCTTTCTTAATTCTTCTAACCGTTCTTTGTATAATTTTTCTAACTGCTTCTTTTTTTTCTTTTCTAAATAAGAATTGTATATTTTTTTAATAAACTTAAACATAATACTATTTCTCCTATTGTCTTTCTTCTAAAAATTGTATAATAGATTTTGCTAAATGTTGATGTTGTTTTAATGTAGGGTGACCGTTTCCAGTTTTCACAAACTGCTGTGATATGTTTTTAAATTCGAATGAATTCTCCCACTTGGTCCATATTTGATATTTTCTATCATCTTCTCCAATTAAAGGAATTCCTTTTTTATCTATAGGTATAATTGAATTGTGTAATTTATAACTTGTTTCGTTATCCCATGAATCTATGTAATATATTTTTCGTTTCCCAGAAGCTTCCCAGTGTAAAATATGATTGACATAAAAATCATGTACTAAATTGGAATACCAGATTCCTCTTACATTAATAAGAGCATCTAAAAAATCGTTGTCAGTTGCCTTTCTATTTGTTTTTTTTTCGAAAAATATTAAAGCTTCTTTTTGATTATCAGTTAAATTACCATTTATAAGTGCTGCTATAACGTGTTCTACTTGTTCAAAATATCGATGATATCCCGTTGCTTTACAAAAGTCACACACACAACTAAAACTTCCATGAATAGGCTCTCGGTCAAGTATAGAAAATTGAATAATAATGGTGTCAATTCTTATATCAGGATCAAATAAAAACTTATGTGCAACATTAATATACCCCGCTACACATCCTCCATTTGTGTCATTAACACAATCAATTTTACCAAAATGATTAGCAACTAATCTAGAAAATCTATTTTCTTCACGAAAACGAATACCATCTTCGTCTTGTTTAGTTGATAATGTTGGCCAACCATTTTGTTGGGTTCGTTCTTCAATCCATTTAGGTGTATCACAATAAAGTTCTAATCCCTCTCCCCATGTAAAACTATCACCTAAAAATAATATTCCATTTTGCATATTAATATACCTCAGGATATTCGTTTATGATATAGATACCTGGTGTGTTTATTGCTGTATTATAATTTTTTCTTACACTTTCTACTGTTGTGCAATCTAGTAAGGTTATCGTTTTTAATATTTCACCAAACGGCTTTATGTAATTTGCCTTATGTTGATGGCCCGGGTCCAGAGGTTTATCCGAACCTTTACCAACACGTATAATCACATGAACATTTTTACCGGTCATAAGTGTGTACTTATCAAGGTGATTTACCAATTGGTTCATCGCAGAAATTACAAAGTCCCACCGTGGATAGAAACTTACTACTAATTTACCAGCCATAGCCATACCCAGTGTCATTCCCATCTGAGTTTCTTCCATAACGGGAGTTTCTATCATTCGTTCTTTTGGTAGTCCCTCAATTGTTTTTGACATAGGATTACCGTAGTACACGATTTGTTGACCGATGAAAACTGTTTCTGGTTTATCCATCAACAGTTTCATAGCATTTGTTAATTCATCTTTGTAGCTCATGGCTGTGAATTTGGGTTGAATTGGTGCTTGTTTTCCTTGTACCACCGCAATGCATCTGCCAAGCCACTACGTAAGTCATACTTGGGTGACCATCCCAAGCTCTTTAACTTGGTGTTATCAAGTAATCGAACTGGAATCATTGGTGCCTTGTTGTTTACAAAGTTGACTGGATTTGTGTTACCTTCAATTTCCTTGATGGCATTCAAAACTTCTATAACAGTATATCCCTCTCCATACGACACGTTATAAATGTCATAGGTGTCTACTTTTTCAGCCACGGTAATAAATCCACTGACCATATCATCAACGTGAATTACGTCACGGACTTCTGTACCGTCACCCCAAACTGGAATTGGGTTGAGTCCATCTGCTACCTTACGGATATTAGCTGGTGTTACGTGACACTTTTCATAATCATACTTGTCATTAGGACCGTATGCGTTTGAAGGTCTGATAATTACACATTGCATAGGATTGTGGATTTGATTAGAAAAGAAATCACACAAAGTCTCACAATAACGTTTCATCCAACCTACCGCTTTATAGACTGGAACGATGTCTGGGGTTTGAACGTTTGTATCTTCTTTGCAAGGAATGTCACCCATATCTGGATACGTGGTATTTGATGAGATGAAAATAAACTTACGAACCTTATTCTTCCAACTCTGTTCCATAAGGTTCACATTCATTTCAACGTTTGGAGTAACGTGAAGAAGAGGATTGAACTTGGTATCAAGAGCGTTCGACGTATTAGCTGCACAATGAAATACTACGTCAACGTCTTTTGATACTACTTCACAAAAGTCTGCATCTTGTAAGTTACCCTTAATATGTTCTATATCTGATAAAGTATCACGTAATTCTCTATTCCAAGATGTAGCACGTAAATTAGTATACCCGGTTTCATGTAACATCTTCAATAAACGTGAACCAATAAATCCACTAGCTCCAGTAACTAAAATCTTATCTGTCTTATTCATAACTTACTTCCCTTTAAAATGTGTTAGATAGTAATCTATAGTTTCTTTCAATCCTTCTTTTAATGATACTTTTTGTTTAATACCAAACGATTCTGCTCGTTCAGTACTCATCAATCTCTTGGCATCACCATTTGGTTTTGTAGGATCCCATTCGATTGCAACCTTAACACCGTACATTTCTTCATATATTTCCACTAAAGTTTCTGCAAGTTCCTTAATCGTCACTCCAGTTCCACTACCCAAATTGATTGGTTGTGTGATACGTTGTTCGTATGCTTGGATGATACCATCAGCTACGTCACCTGCATAAATGAAATCACGAATAGGCGAACCATCACCCCAACATACTAATGGGTGTTCCTTTTCGCCAAACAATCTCTTAATTAATGAAGCGATAACGGTAGATTCTAGACCAAAATTATCGTGTCTGCCATAAATGTTGGCGGGTCTGACAATAGATGCTTTGTTCCAATTATAGGATACTTGGTATACTTCGGCTTGAAGTTCCCCAAGACGTTTAGCCCAACCAGCATACTTATCTTTTTCTGATGGGAAGGTCTTCCACACATCATCTTCAATGAATACTTCTGCGGGTTGGTATACGCCTACGGTAGACGTAAAAACGTACCACTCGACATCTTCGAGTCGAGCGGCTTCCATCATATTGGTATTAAATTGTAACATTGGGACGAAGTAATCTGCGGGTTGTTCCATCGCTCTCTTGGGGGAACCCTTTACTCCGGCTATATGAAATATTATATCTTGACCTTTTACGACTTCTTTACATTGACTAAATTCACGTAAATCGGCTTGGATGAAATTATAATTATCTTTATACCAATAATTTTCTTTATATTGTTTAATTTGATTAGTTGGTTCTACAATATCTACTGCGGTAACTAATGCCCCACGGTTTATACATTTTGCAATCATGTAGTTACCAACTAAACCGTTGGCGCCTGTAATCAGAACCCTTTTACCATTCATTTTGTATTTCCTCAAAAATAACTTTTAATGTATCTAACTCTAAACTATAAAACAAATCTCTGTTGTGTATGCAGATTTCTTTCGTACTTCTATAAATATCATTCAACTCTTCTATACTCTTATTATTTAGTTGTTTTACTAGAGAAATTAGAGATTTCATTCTCTCAACTGGGTCTTTTATGTCATCGTATGATTCATCCCAAATATCAGAAAAAGTTTTAAATCCGTATTTTTTTAGCTCTTTTAAATATCCATGAGGTCCGAATACAATAAACGGCTGATACCCTAATATTGGTTTCAGTATCTTTTCCGATAAAAACAGTTCATTATCTATATATTTGGTTTCCGTAACAAGATGAATACAACTATCTAAAAATAAATCTTTTTTCAAAGTATTTGTAACTGAAAATCCATGCTTTTTTTCTGTATTTTGTGTATCCAATTCAATTGGAAGCTTTTGGTTATAAAAATCTATATCTTCTTCTGTTAAAATGGTTTGATTATAATTTTCAATGAAGTGTTGATTTTCTTTAAAATAATCTATAGGCCTGAGAAAACTAAAGTATGAGTTATGAAATACACCTTTTATGTATTCATATAACAAAACAAATCTATGTGCTCTATCTATATTTCTATTAAAACATAAAAACTTTTTACTTCTGAAGTTGTCTAATTCACTTACTTCTATATGTTTACTGACATACCCGAGATCATTATTGGTGTCATAAAACCCATCCTTTGTCCACGTTGCCTCTTCTATAAAATAATTAAACGTATAAATTTTATTGGTAAAATTTGTTTTAAGCTTTGATAATTGTAAATTACTATCTACATAAATTAATTTATCAAAATCCAAATGCCTATCCTTTAGATAATTTAGGCACTGTATATATTGATTCTTAGCAGTCGGGTCCGCTAAGTTTATTATTAATAACTTTATGTCATTGGTATTGACAAAATCAAAAATTTCGTTAGGTATTTCTTTAATTCCCATACCGCCTTTGGAAATTTCAATCGGTAGTATATTTTTACACCCATCTTTAATTGTCCCACTGAGGCTATACTGAAAGTTTTCCTTTTGTATATAATTAAAAAATGGTCCAGATGTGCCGAATAACCCATCTCCATTTGCTGTCAACGTGTCATTGAGGAATATAAAATTTAAAGACGTATTCATATTAGTCCTTTGCAATTACTTTTTTAATACTATCTCTAGTATAATAGTTATCGTGATAAAAAATGTCCATCAACTCTACGTTTTTGATAAAATCTTTCGTACACATAAGACTAAACAGATAGTCTGAGTATGTGGCTGAGTTATACTCAATATCTATGTTATTCTCTAACATATCTTTTATAAACCGTTGTGCTCCTAGAACTATTTCTTTTTTCTCTTCAAAGAATTGAACTTGTTCCTCAAGTTTTTCATTTACAAATTGACCGTTTACTATGTCTATATAAGAACCGACATTATCTATAAAAACTGATTCAAAAAATATAATATTTTTTGGCAACATAGTTGTTTTAAAATCATAGAATCCAGACACATTTTTCAAATATTCGTTACCTTTAAAAGTAAAATATCTACCTTTAAATGTCAACCCATATGCCTTTTGAATATAGTATTGTGTGGTTCCTTGATATCCACTGTCAACCATTACAATGTCTTTAGAATTAGCTACTATACTACTAATGTATGTACTGTATTCATTACGTAAGTATTTAGCCTTATCCAAAATTTCATCTATATAATTGTCTAAAAAAGGAGTAGTAATGTGTGTATCTAATACATAATCATGTTCAACTTTAGGACAGATTCCAAACCTATCTCTCAATAAATTGGATAGATGACCAGAATATCTATGTAATTCAAATGTTTTGTATATATCTTCTCTAGTAAAACATGCTGCCATAGAGGAAAGTTTTCTTGAAGTTTTAAAGTAAACTGACTCTGGCAGTTGGTATTTTTCTTGAAACATTTTATACATTTGTTCAAGAAAAAATCCTTCTCTGGAATTAAACAAAATTTTATCGCAACCATTTACTTCACGTTTCAGCCAAACAAAAAAATTAAACAATAAAGGTCCAAAATATATGTACCCCAAATCTTCAAATGATTTGGGGCTTCGCAAATCTTTACTTCTCAGTAATAATTTTGTTTGGTAATCTATCGATTTCATAATCTACTTTAAATGTTGGTATCCCATATGATGACCACAGTTCTATTATTTCATCTCTGTCATCAAACGCACAAAACACCCTATCATCAATAAACGCTTCATACATTTTCTTTTTTAATTCTACCGCGGGTATCTTATGGTCTTCAGCGCTCCGCATGTGTAACTCATCGAATGGTATATCATACAAGTTTAACCATTCCTCAGTAGAACGCCTTACAAATTCAGGTCTAGCGGTAAACATTACTATCTTAAAATTTTGACTTTTATACCGGCGAACATTGTAAATGGTTTGCCAAATAGGTTCATCAGACATAACATTTTCGTGAGCATAGAAAATATCCCAATCAAATACTCCATTACTATCTGTCGCTAGCTCAGTTCTTTTCTTATGGGTACCAACCGTACCGTCAATATCAACTATAACAATCATTGACGTACCCCTTGTTTTTCATAGCTAACTGGTATTTTTATTCCAGTATTACATCCATTACAGTTATCACAGAATGTAATGTATCCCAAATTTGTATATCCCAAATCAAATTTTAGAAAATCTTCCCGAGATACCGACTTTAAGTCTACATAATCATTGTTGTTTTGTGGGAACAATTTAGTTAATACCGCGCTGGTGTTCAAGTGACAATAGTAGAATTTACCTTCATTTAGTCCACGGAACGGAGCTGTACAGCTATCAAAGTGTTGTATTAACTCATCTTCTGGTAGGTTTTTCTTTACTCGTAAATCACCAAAATCATACCACTCTATATTATTTCGAACATAATGTGTGATATTATTGTTCTGGTAATTCTCTATGTTTTTGGTTACTTTGGTCTTAAGTTTTTCTAGTTTATTGGAATAGTCGCTGACACTCAATATTACATCACTATTTCGTAATAATTGCATAGTGGTATCTTTTGGAGTGACCGTGCCGTTGGTAGTGATAATAAACTTATCTATTCTATTGATATAATTGTACACTATATGCTTAATCACAGCATCTATGTTAGGATATAAAAACGGTTCTCCTCCGACCAGATGAAGTATACTTACATAATCTGCCTTAGTAAATAACAAATCAATATCATTTATCATAATATCCGCATCTCTATGTGTGGGGGTTTCATAATGCGGTATAAACATATTACAGTGAGAACAATTCAAGTTACAGCGTTCCGTAACCAATATGTCTGTCTGAAATATGTGGACTTTGTTTTTATGTTCGAACGGCCAAATAGCTGCTATATTTTTGTACCAAGTAAATTTTATGTTTCTTTCTCCTAAGTACTTTTTATACTCGTTTCTAAATTCGTCAGTTGTAATAATGACCTTTGCTTCGGAATCATTAAAGTCATCTATATGAACTAATCTTAAGTTATTACGTTTGTTATCTATTTTCTTGGACTGCCGATAGAATGAACTTATTTCTTGTATACTGTCAACTGTCGTAGAACTCTTAAGATTATGGTCAACTATATACTTTATCTTTAGCGTTCCTTCTCCCATCAACAAATCCAAACTTCTGATAAACTGAACGCACTCTTTACTTGCCCCAAATAAAACATATTCGGAGTCAGTATCCCACTCTTTTATAAATTTTTTAAAGTTGTGCTGTTCAGAATTATACCGCATAAACTCAAAACACTACCCATTTTCCAGTGCCGTAATGAGGATATTTTGACTTGTAATTATAATAAATAACATCCTCTGGAATATCCCGTAGGGTATAATTCCAAGTGGCTTCTGTTGGTGTATTAGTAGAAACATGATTATCTTCTACAATAAAATATAATGGTAATCCAAAGTTTCTGGCGTACTTATGAACTTCATAGAATATACCACTTTCAAACGACATATCACCAATAAAGCACCACACCTTGTCATTCCCGCCGTCACGCTTGATAGCCGTGGCTACACCTAGAGCGATAGAAAGAGTTCCTCCGACTATGGCAGAAGAATAAAACTTTTCATCTATATTACATAGCGTAATTGATTTACCTTGAAGAATTTCCGATTCAATCCACTCTGGTGAGATTCCTTTGAGTAGGGCATGATAGTGTGAACGCCATGTTGAGAATACCCAATCAGTTGTTTTAATACGTTTGAAAATATCTATAAGCTGACTTTCGTTTCCATTCGAAAGATGAACAGGACCACGAATCTTACCATCTTCCCAATGCTGTACAATTTTATCTTCAAATAAAATTAAATCGTCGGTTGTATGTAAAATGTCTCTGACTACTGGATATTTTTCTAAATTAGTAACCATAATATTCCTCTAAATGCTTTATTATTTTTTCTGAAACTACTTCGTGGCCACGTTCAGAAATATGATAATCAACGAACGGGTTATTAGGTAAATCGCATATTCTTAATTTATTACTACTGATAAATGACAGTAAACTTTCATGTTCAAATGGTATCGTATATTTGTTTGCTACCACTGGTTCTCCGTCTGTGTCCCCTAACAACCAAACAAAATCTATATTTTTATTTTTTAAATACTGACTGTACACATCTATATTTTGTAATAATTTTGCGTATTCAATTTTTGCGTTATAAAAATGTTTTATGTATAGTTCATAGTATTGTTGAATATAATCGGGACCATACAATCCATTAACCGTCTGAAATTGCTTATTATCTTCAAGGTATAATAGTAATCTAGATAATATAGTTGTTTGTATTGTTACTAATAATCCAGTTCCATCAAAAATATTTTTTGTATTTTCATACAAAGTTTTGAAAATTAATTCATTTGATGCACGAGAAATACTTTTATTTGTGTGAACGCATTTTAATTGTTTTGCTAAAACCGCTGGATATGCGTGGTCCGACATATATGTTTTTAGTGTACTTTTTCCTATATTACAATTACCTTTTACATATCTATAATGTTCTGGTGAGTCCAGCCCACCACCTTCGGTAAAACTACATCCGAAAGATAATACATGATTGTACCTTTTCATTATGAATCACGTTTTTGTAATATTGGGGTAGAGGTTGGCCATTCCATACCAAACTTGGGGTCATTCCATTTGATAACTAATTGTTTATCTACGTCAACAAAATCACCGTCATAAAATAAATTATAACTAAATATACAGTCAGTTAATGCATAATGGCCATTAGCGAACCCAGGTGGGACAAGTACTTGCATTTTATTGGCTTCTGAGATTATATATGATTCCCATTTTCCGTAGGTAAATGAATCTTCCCGAACATCCAGTACCACTAAATAAATGTCACCTACTAGCGCCTGAACCATTTTCCAAGTTTTATGGTCATAATGTAGTCCCCGCAATACACCTTTATACGACCGAGAATGTCTATCGTGTATTACGGGGTCGGTCATATAACTAATATAATCCTTCATCGGATGGAACTTAGAATGATAGCTGGTCCAGATTTCCCCGCGAAATTCTTGATATGATGTAGGAGAAAACATAGGAACTTCGTCACCAAATACTTTTGATGGACGAACCTCAAAGTCATTCCAGCGAGTATATTTATAGTTCATATTAGAGATTGTTTGCGTATCCCAATGGAAATCCGTTTCTAAATTCAGATGACATTCTAGGAACAATCATTCTATATGTGTTAATAAGTTCCACGATACCATCATCAATACTATATTGTGGACGCCATCCGGTTGCTTCAATCTTTTCGTTAGATACGATGTAATCCCGCTTGTCTGGGTCTTCGTAATAATCAGAAACACTTATAGCAAAATCTGGAACATATTTTTTAATCAGATTAACTAATTCCAACTTTGACAAGTTAGCATCAGATAATCCTACATTGAATACTTCGTTCTTATGTGTGTCATAATTTGCTAACATAAATGAAAATACATTTGCCACATCTTCAATATGAATGTAATTTCTCTTGAAGTGTGGTTCAAACAATACAATATATTTGTCAGTTATGGCTTTATACACGAATTCATTCACCAGCAAATCGGTTCTCATTCGTGGGGATGGACCAAATACAGTAGCGAGTCTAAAGCATATAGCATCACTATTCTGTAATAAGAATCGTTCTGCGTTTACCTTAGTTACTCCATAGTGAGAAATAGGATTGAGTGGACTAGTTTCTTTACAAACCTGTCCACCCTCTGCCACTCCATATCCACTATTAGTATTTGGGAATAGTATCTTAGCTTTACCATCTGCAAACTTAACCACATCAACGATTTGTTCGTAATTCAGTTGCGTTGCGGTAAGAGGGTCAGCATCGCACGCTGGAAATCCTACTCTTGCTGCTAGCGGGATGATTACATCGTGTGATTCTATTAATTTTTTAAGGATGGTTTTATTTCTAGCATCACCGTAAATAAAAGTAAAGTTTTTATTTTTGACATACGGAAGCAGCGATAGCTGGTTAAACTCCAAAGAGTCTAACACAGTCACCGCGTATCCGTCATTAAGTAGCTTGTTGGTGATTATAGAACCTAAATAACCAGCACCACCAGTTAATAATACTTTCACTTTAGAACCCCCAATGCTCCCTTCGCATTGCGTACATATCGATTGGTTCACGCTTCATTTGATTTCCAGAAGCGAAAGGTGCTCCCTTCTTCAAATAACCGCCGATGAAGTTACGGCGCATTCTATTTGATACATTTGGTTCAGAGCCATGGACAACGTGGGAGTGAAGAAGAGTCATCGTTCCCTTTCGTTGGAAACCTTCAATCTTTCGGAACCCATGTCCTTCTGGCATTACACAAGGCTTACCGCGTTCATTGTGCCAGAATGCTGGATTGGTCTTTGTCCGTTCTTCATCAACTTCGATTGGAAGTACTGGGAGAAGATGCGAACCTTCGTAATTCCATACCGCACCATTCACAGGGTCATGGTTATCTAGTGCAATAGCCACATTGATGATTTCATTTGGGCCACACTTAGTATAGAATGCGTTTTGATGCATATCCCGTCCGAGCTGTCCGGGTGGCTTGAAATATCCCCAACTTTGCATACCGATGATTTCTGTTCCCATTAAGAATTCTGATGCTTCAAGAATCTTTGGGTGTGAATACAACTTTGCTAATTTAGGAGATAACTTGTGTGGATATGAGAATGGATCCCATTCTCCCCAAACCTTTCCATCGGGTGAAGTAGTTCCTGTTCTTGCACGGCGAAGTGTATCCATTTCTTCGTTTATTTCGTCTACTTCTTCTTCGGTCAAAAGTTCCAAATTAACGAAACCAATGTACCGCCATGCGAATAACATTTGCTGTTGTTCTTCTGTCGTTATATACTTCCATTCTTTCATAACACTTACCCTCCTTAAAGGTTAATTAATTATAATACTTTTTTGTAAATATGTCAAGGGGTTACTCTCTTTCAATATCCAATGTAATACAGTGAGGACCGCCGCTTAATGTTCTTGCGTGGCGTAATTTAACTGGTATTGACTCAATTCCAAACTTTTTTAACATTTTCATTAACATAATCTGGTGTTCTTCTACCATAACCAGTTTTTCATTAATAGACAAAATATTCATACCTAACCACGGTGACGCCGGACACCAATCTGACATAACTTGAGTCGGATATGGTTCCGATGCATTTAATACATCCCATCTTCTTAGAAAATCTGGCATGTTGTTTACATTAACTCTAGCTGGGTTTGTCAATACCAACCCCTCTCGTAAGAAAACAAACGTGGTGTCTATATGAATATATGCGTATATATTCTCTGCAAGATGTACTCTATAGTGTTCTGATATGTTGTCGTGTAACCAATTTTGTAAATATTCAGCTCCAGCCTTGTTTCCAGTATTTGATACCAAGTATAATAAATCATAGTTTGCTTTAAGTACGTTTGCTGCATCAAATACGGGCTCAGTATTCATCAACGTACTTCTCGACAAATCACTACGGTCATATAAGCTATCATCTGCAACTGGTTTTGGAAAGGTTACCCAACTTTCCGGCGTAAATAGTTGTCTGTATTTGTCCGCTTCATCTCTTCGTTGACGTAATGTCATAGGAGTAGCTATAACTTTATCTTTAATTACCAACATAGAATCCCGTGGACAATAATCATAATACGAGTCATTAAATGGTCTATTTTTCGGAATAGAGGGTGGACGATATACCTCGACTCCCAATCCAGTTAAAATTTGTTCTATCTGCATTAAGTCTTGTTGTGTTTCTTCTAAGACTTGTAATGGATATGAACCAGTTGGTATTGTAGAAAACTCTTCATCAGTATAATGAGCGTAATCTACACAATGCAGTCCTTTATCCTTCGTAGTAGGAATTTGCGCACCGAAAGAACTTCCCAGTATTATTTTTTTAAGTTGTCCCCATTCATTATTTACATTAGGTGTTAACATCCAAGACCTCAAACAGATTTTTAGTGAAAAAATTTTTCATCAAGTCATCATTTTCATATTGTATAAACAACTCTTGATTATATATTAAAATATCTTCAAAAATAGAATGATACCAATTATGAATTTCTTCTAATGGCAATTTTGCTAATCTTTCTATTTCATTTATTATCATTTTAAATCGTTTTGCATTATTTCTTTCTTCATCATAACTTTCATCTATAAATGGAGAAAATGTTTTAAATCCTAACTTTTTAATTTCTTTTAATCCATTTGCTGGTCCAAGAAAAATGAACGGTTGGAGATGGCCGATGGGTTTCCATGTCTTTTCAGAAAAATATCCACCATTTTCAAAAAAATTAGTTTCCGAAGTTATGTGTATGTATGATTGCTGATAAATTCGTTTATCTTCAAAATTAAATCCCCACACATCTTGTAAATTTTTAAAATCTAGCGTACTAACCGGAGCTGTCATCTTTAATTTTTTGTATTCTTCTTCTACTAATTCAAATGGAAATTCATTTTTAAGATGGTCGGTTGTATACATTGATTTTTCTAATTCAAACACTTCCATATTGTTTAAATCATAAGAAATATAAAACTCGTTTAGCAAATTCAAATGGCTGCATAGTAATATAGAGTATAACCTATGCGGTCTTAATCTTCTATTCAACATTAAAAATCGTTTTTGTCTAACAATTTTGTCTGTAACTTCTTCTTTTGTTACGACTGTACATTTGTTTTTATTGTGATTAAATACCGTGGCCTCGTTGTTTAATATTTTTTTAAACTCCTTTGCCTTGTCTCTCAATGACCATGTGTGATACAAAATCTTGATTTTGGATATGTTTGAACTTACATCTGGTCTGTTTTTATATCCTTGATACCAAGCATCGAAACTCATTTTTATATCATAATCAGATATACAGAATATTATTTTTTCGAACGGAATATTGAATTCTTCTGCATCTTTATATATTACTTCAAAAAAATTAGTATCCAACGTACCTTCGTTGGAATAATTTATAAATAAGTAGAAATTTTCTAAAGTTCTAATTAAGTATTTTGTTTTCTCTGGTATGAAAAAGAAAAATGACCTGTTCTGGTGTAAACTATGGTTTATTCCAAACGCACAACTAGCTCCACCAAATGGAGATATAGGATATAGATACACACCATCGGTTTTATGATTATTTGCAAATACATCATATGTGGATAGTTCTTCCTTTACTGCATACGAGATAGTACCTTGTCCAATCCATACAGAGACACCATCGTAATATTTTTTTTGTAAATCGGCTATGATGTCGTGGTATTTGTTGAAATCCTTTTCAATATAAGAATAAAAATAATCAAAATTCAAACCGTTTTCCAACTCACCATACGGTGTTATATAATCATGCACTAAAAAAATGTCTTTCATAAATTTATAGTATCTAAAAACTTGTTACCAACAAAATTATCTTTTGCCATTTTAGCTAACAAATTTCTGTTGTGGACTAATTTTGGATATACAGAGTTATATAACTTATGTACATCTTCCAATGTCATATTACTTATACGCTTTATATTTTCTACAATCATTGATAAACGTTCATCTTCGTTCTCAATTAAATCATAACTTTCATCAAAAAATTCTGGGAAAGTTTTAAATCCTAGTTTACGTAGTTCTGACAACGTGTTTGGATTACCATAAACTATAAACGGATGAAAATATATCATAGGTCTTACTACCTTTTCTGTAATAAACACCGGACCTGTTTCTATACAACTTTCTGCTACTATCGAGAAGTAAGTATCATTCCACATTTCTTTTTTTGTGAAATAATTGTGCATACCCGCAACATAATCTGCGTTTTCATAATCTATCACAAATGGATACTTTTCTTTTATATTAGTTTTATAATCTATATTTTCTGGTTTTTCGCAGAATCTATTAAATTCGTCGGACCTTAATAAAGACGACAATCCTTTATCAAATATTCCTTCTTGTATTAATTTTAATATTAATTTGGGTCTATGCAGTCTACCACTATTTCTGTTCATACATAAGAAGTGTTTATTGCGTAGATTACTTGATGGAGACATATCCAAGGAATACTCCATATCATGTTCTACTATCTTATCTACTAGATAGTTTTTAGTGGTGTTTTCATACCGTACAATATTTTTACCAGGTTCACCACTAATGTAAAAGTTAATGGACTCACAAATCATAAATGAATATAATTGTGACTTTTTTAAATAATTTTCATAAATTTCTTTTATGTTAGAAGTATTAGTTATAAAAATTATTTTGTTTTTATTAAATTTATGCTTATCAACAAACGTGTGAATAGATTTAAAAAATTTATCTGGGTACTGAAACCCGCCTTCTTTATTATCAATAAACACCAATTTTACTCTATCATGCTTTTTAAGTAATGAAAACGCCGAACTAGTAAACATATCATCAAAGTCTAATCCAGATATGTACTCGACAATAGATTGGTCATGTGTACTAGTTATTGCAAAAATATTATAATCATTTTTAAGTTCTGCTTCACTTAAATCTTTAAGTAATACTCTACGTATATCTTTATATGGTTCAAAGTAATCTGATATGATATCAAAAATATCATATGCTGGTGATGACACTCTAAACTTAGGAGCATTCACGCTTCTAATAGTAGCGTGGTCTACTCCTATTAATACTTCATTAATTTCACTAAAGATTATTGGAAGATCTGTTTTTTGATATCCCAGCGGTAATACGCCGTTCGGTGTTATAAACTCATACAAAAAATTTATTCTCTTCATCTCAAATCTTACAGAAACGGTAAAAATCTTCTAATTCTGGAAAGGTTTGTGTGAAATTTGTTCCTCTACGCTTATCATATTCATCAATGAATAGGCCAAAGTTTCTTCTCTGTTCTATGTTTTCTGGTTTATTAACTCCCATTTGTTTAGAAACTAAATAATACAACCGTTCCATTCTGTGAATTTCATGTTCAAAGAATCCCTTGGTAGCCAACGGATACCATCTGCCAAATTCTTGATTTCTATACATGAAAGTTACACACTCTCCAATATAATCAAGATAATTCTCAGTTAACACCCATGCTGCTAAAAAGTCTGGATGTCTTAGGTATGGTACGTCTACTGCTAATGGTATTTGTCTCTTTGTTTGATGTGAATAACGTAATTTCAATTCCAACATATCCTTTAAGAAATCTAAGTAAGAAGTAACAGACAATAAATTAAACGTACTCATCATAGTGACTTTACTATCGGGCACTTCGCTTAAAACTCTGTCCACATTACCTAACCAGTAATCGTAGTTTAAACCAAAACGAATATATTCTGCTCGTTTGCCGTGAGCTTCATTACTAGTAAATAGCTTAAATTCCTTGACAGCCTTTTTGTCTTGTATGATTGCAATTTTTTCAATAAATTTATCTACAATTTCCTTAGGTGCACCCAAATTACTGTTGATGTTAAATTCCATCTGTGGTTGTGGGTTGTCAATTAAGAAGTCAAGAACTTTAAATGTATTCTTACTTAGTAGTGGTTCCCCACCAGTAATTCTAAACGTATGGAGGTGACGTACAGCATCAGGCCACCACTTCCAGAACGCATCAATATAAGGATTTTCTTCAGACTGTAAAATAGGTAATCCTTTACCACGTTCTAAGTGATCTATGTTATTAAAGACCATAGTTGGTAATTTATATGGACCGTGTTGTTTAATTTCTTGCATCCACGTAGTAGAATACAGCGGAGAACAGTACGCACACTTAAAATTACAAGTAGTATCGAAATCAACTTCCATATATGATGGATTTATATTGGTGCTCCACGGCATATTTTTAACTTGGTCATAGTGCGGAGCAGCCCAATTTTCAGAACTCTTCACAATTCTGTCACTATATACATCCCCATCCGTATCACCACGTGGATTATCTTCTACTCTCCAACAATAATCACATTCGTCTGGACGTTCTCCATTTAACATCTGCTTTCTTAATTCTTTTTTATACTGTGTGTTATGTAAAGCAGATGGATTATTTTCTAATTCTTCTAAAGGAATTAAATGAACCCTAGGATGGTGGCAGCTATGAGTCGTTCCGTTACCTAAATGAATTGTAACTTGTTGCCACTTTGCTAAACACATTGTTGAACTAATAACGTCCAGTTTTCTTTTTGTGCTTCTAAATAACTCCGATGCGCTCATATTATTTATATCCTATTGTCATAAATCTGTGAAATGGTTTACCTACACCCGGACATTCTATTTTATCTGAATATATTATAGTTCTTAATAAACTAACTCTATTAAACTCATCTAATGATTCTGTAGTTCTTATATGGTCTTCGCATTCATGAAAATCATTTCCTTGAACAACAATAGGTACATTTTCTGGTAATCCTGAAAACCACTCATTGTATTTTTCTTCCGTAACGTGTTCTGTACTAGTATTGATTATCAACTTGGCATCGACATATTTGTTGAACTTTGCCATATCATTTGTTATAAATTGTATTCTAGAATCATCGTTTGAAAGTAGTTTACCATACTTTATACAACTATCATCTATATCTACATTATATACTATAGTAGGAAAATTATCTACTATCAATTGTGATAATATTCCATACCATCCGCCAATTACATAAACTCGTCCAGTTAATGCAGGCAAATGCTTTTTTATAGAATTCACTAACCAACATTTACTACGTATTTGACTTTCCCAAAAATTTTCAAGTATTCTATAACGTGCACCAGGAGGACATTCACGTATTGTTGTCATCCATTGAATAACGCGTGATGACTTTATCATTAACGTATCGTTGATAGTTGATATAGGAATTAAATTGTTTGGATTTATTGTCATTGTCAATCATGCAACTCTTCAAACTTTTCTTGTAACCAATTCCAATCCACAGTTTTTTGTAATTCATCTGGATTCTTTACATACTGTTCTGCGTACTGTATACCGTCTTCCGTACCCTTTAATACCCAGTTAGCGTTTGGACCTTCAGCAAAGGCAGTCCACCGTTGTAACCACAGATGTGCATCTGGAGTGTGTGTCATAGATAACTTAACTGCTTCACGGAACGCAGTTCTCCATGCTTCGAACGGAGATGTTGCAAAGTGTGCTTCACTGACTGTCATTGGAATAGTAACGGTCTTACTAAATTGTGTGAAATCCAATCCAAAGTTTTTTGGAGTATTCAGTACAAGATTGCTATTATAACAGACGATACCCATATGTCCATATTCCAAACGATTACTCATATTCTTTGCATGAAATATAATGTGAGCATCTGTAACCGTTTCAACCGGATAATTAAATACATTTAAATCAGTTATGTAATTTTTGCCAGTGATTACAAAGAATTGCTTTGCGTCCCTAGCTAAATCAACACAACGATGAAACATCTTTCTTCGTCCATTTATTCCATCTATACGAATTGCATGTGGATATAAGTTAGTTAAATGCTTCCAATTTTCATCTGCATTACTTTCCCCATTACTGACGAAAAATACAGGAACAGTTTTGTCTTTTGGTCTTTTTGCAGTCGGCACAGTTCGTATTGCAGATGCGGGATTAACTTCGACAATCATCTTTTCTGACCATTGCCATGGGTCATCACTTTCTTGTTTCATCTTTTCAATAATCTTCCGTTCTCCCGCCCACCCTGCAATAAACACTTGCTCGTTATCTTTACGAACGACAAATAATACAGGACCAGAAATGTGCTCCCAAGAAACACTATTAATACAACGATATAATTTCTTTTCAGCTAACGGTTGGTCTACAATCTGAACATAATCAAATACTGATAATTCTTTTTCTCCTGCTTGTGCCCAACCATCTGCGTCCTTTACAGTTTCCATATAGTCAGTAAACCAACCCAAACTACGTACCCACGGTTTAATTTCTACTACCCAATATTTTTTAAATAAATCACTATGTGCTAACCACGACTCATTATTCAGCATTTTTCTTTACCTTTTTTGTATGTCTCTTAATTCGTTGTTCTTCATTAGTAGCAATACTTGGCCCAAACGCCCATTGTCCTACATGGCGAACTTGGAAACTGAGATTCATATCTACGAGTATCTTATATCCTGCTTTGCGCAATTTACTCTGGAAAAAGAAATCTTCCCCGTGCCATTCTTTGTCCTTATATTCAAAGGCAAAATATGGAGGAACCAGCTTGTTCAGTACTTCGGTTTTCATCATCATACATCCCATACCCACACCTTCCACTTCTTGCAGTTCTTGGTCACCCTCTAGTGGTAACCAGTTTTCCCAGTTTCCTCGTTCTGGATATGCGACTGTTTGAAGTGGGACCGACCGTTTCATATAGTTGGAACATACGATATCAACATTATGTCCCATTAAACGCATCGCGGTGGTGCTTGGGAACATCATATCCGAGTCCAACCACAGAGCATAATCTGCTTTCATCGCTAATGCTTGCTGTGCCAATCTTTCTCGTTGTGTGAGTAAAATCGTACTTTGGTCATAAATGACATGAACATCTATTCCTGCCATCGTCGTAGTCTTGACCAACTCAACTAAGGACGCAGTGAATAAACTATATACAGATTCTCTGCATGGAATAAGAATCGCTAATTTTGTAGGTCTAGTTTGCCAAATCGTCAAGTCGTAGATGTTCTTCATAGCCCGGCGACTCCGGATGCTAATGTTGCTGCTTGGCTGGTGATTTCACGAATCATAGTGACAATTTCTTGTACTCGTTTGACAAAGAGTTGATAATCTGCCAATGGAAACTGTGTGACAGTATTTAATGTATCGATACTGTACTTATCAAAGATGAGTATTTCCATAGCCCCTTGACGTGACCACTTTTCAATTAACGCAAATCGTGTCGTTTGCGTTTCACCGTTTAATAAATTCAATAAATGTTGTGGATTATATTGGGCGAGAATACCTTCTAAAAATTTAATTCGTTCTGGCCATTCGTCTTTCTCTTTCAGATATTGTAATTCATACAATAGTTCTGCCAAAACTTTTTTGTCATACCCAATAGAAACCCATCGGACATACTTTTCTTCGTATTCCGATGGGTTAGTATTTACTGCTGCCAATAATGTTTCGAATGTTATTTCACTCATAAAAGTAACCCCTTATTAGATAACCGTATTTAAATATATATTATACTACTAAACTTGTCAAGTCCCAGTATTAATAATTATTTGGTGTGGTTCTGCCACCGAAATCAATAGACAAACGAATTTGACCAGTAGTAATACCAATTTGAGCACCTAGATTGGCACGCAGTGCGACTTGTCCCGAAAGGCCGTATGCGTTTCGCACCCGCCCCATCGCAATTTCCGAACCGGTTGCTGGTATTATACCCATACCGTACTCCCGTTAACCTTTATTATTTGTTTCAAGAATCGTAATTCTTTCTTGTAATTTGTCAATAGTGCCTTGTTGTTCTTTAATTGCTTCAATTAATAATGCAGTAAGCCGTTCGTAACGCACGGTTAGGTATTCATTATTAACAGGAGCTGGTGCAACGACTTCTGGAAGTATTTCTTGTATTTCTTGTGCACTGACACCGACTTGCATTGCATCTTTATTGAATCCTAGTGACTTAGCCACTTCGTTTTCTGTGAAGTAGTACCCATTAATTGATAATACTTTCTTGACCGCATCTTGAATAGTTCCATGAAAATTCTTTAATCGTGCATCCGATGCGTATGCGGTAATTTCATTAGTTGCGCGGATTTCACCACCAGTCCATCCCGTAGTTGGTTGAGAACCCACACCAAGTGCCGCATTAACATACACACCAAATGAATCCATATGGGCGCGTTGACCATCTTGTGTGATGAATTTTAAGGCCGAGCCAGCTGAACCTTGGATATATCTATCTAGACCCGTGAAATATATTCTGGAATCGTCATTACCAGAGTTTAAGTAAATATTTGGACTGTCACCAGATACAGTAAGTCTTGGTGAACTATATGTTAGTCCTGTGTTACTTGTGAGTGTTGTAGCTCCAGAGAATATTGCTACTCTGTCAGCGGAACCACCACTAATAGTTCCAGCGCCAGAAGTACCTGCTGTACCAGAACTACCACTGGTTCCTGCCGCACCCGTTGCTCCTGTTGCTCCGTTTGCTCCTGATGTACCAGAACTACCGCCGGTTCCGGCTGTTCCCGAACTACCTGATGTACCTGTAGTTCCAGAAGAACCAGATGTTCCTGAACTACCACTGGTTCCCGAACTACCTGATGTACCTGCTGCACCAGATGTTCCTGAACTACCAGATGTTCCCGCTGTTCCACTACTACCAGATGTACCCGTGGTACCAGAACTGCCGCCTGTACCCGATGAGCCAGCGGTTCCACTACTTCCTGCGGTTCCAGATGTTCCAGAGGAACCTGCTGTACCTGCTGGAGTTAATGCGAATGATGCGGTACCAAAGAATCCAACGCCATTTACAATCGAACTTGTGAATGAGGAAGCTGATACGGTACCTGCGACAGTAATTTGTGACCCATTATCAGTGATAATAGAATCACTAAGATGTTCTGCATTTTGACTCTTTGGAATTCTATTTGTAGTTAAAGTAAGTTCATTACCAACACTATCAAATGTTTGTGGGCCCATCATAAATACAGATGAGGTAACTCCTGCACCTGCTGCTTGTTGATGAATGAATATCCATTCGTCCTTGAGAGAATCAAAGAATATTGAACCACTTACTTTTGGTGATGAACCAGAGTCAATTACCGATAGACCACCGAATCTTGTACCAGGAGATAATGTATTAACGGTAATAACATTGGTACCAATATCTAAGGTACTTTGAGAAACAAAACTAATAGAAGATGTACCGAGTACCGTCAAGTTACTAGTAATAATTGCGGACCCCGTAACTCGTAAGGTACTTCCGTCAAATGTTAAGTTGCTTTCTACGGTTGCGTTTGGTGCAGAGCCATTAAGTGTGATTAATCCGTTGTCGGTGGTGCCTGTAAGAGTGAGTGTTCCACTAGTACCTGAACTACCGGCTGTTCCACTACTTCCTGCGGTTCCAGATGACCCGCTTGTGCCAGTGCTTCCAGAACTTCCACTGGTACCCGAAGAACCAGAAGTTCCGCTACTACCAGATGTTCCGGTAGAACCTGATGAGCCGCTCGTGCCAGTAGAACCGCTACTTCCTGATGTACCTGTACTTCCTGAAGAGCCTGTTGTACCAGATGATCCTGAGGTTCCACTACTACCGGCTGTTCCAGAACTACCTGATGTTCCACTGGTACCTGTACTTCCACTACTTCCTGCTGTACCCGATGAGCCACTGGTTCCAGAAGAACCAGATGTACCCGAACTACCAGCAGTACCTGCGGGAGTTAATGCAAAGTCTGCATAACTCGCGGTGCCAAATAGTGAACCAGTAAAAGAGCCAGTAAATGAACCAGTATTGATTTGTGCAGAACTACTAACCGCGCCCGCGGGTAGTAAACTGGTAATCTGCGCCGAACTAGAAACTACCCCACCACTTAAAGCATGTGTAGGAATACTTCCGCTCTTAATCAATACACCGGTAAGTCTAGTTATCGCCATTTATAATCTCTAAAAATGAGTTATCTGATATAAATATAAAGAAACCTCTAATAAAACCATTTTTTTACCTCTATATTAGTGCTATTCTAATACCTTTTACCAAGATATTTGACGAGGACGGAGGTGCGGAAACGAATGTGAGTTGATTCGTAGATACTGTATAATCTTCCGTCAATGTATTTACCAATCCATCAATCGACACCGTTAGTATTGCCGGCGAATACGATTGGGATAGTGTGTATATAGTAGTGGTCCCGTCCCCCACTAATGCATGGTTATCAGCCACTATACTAATTTGTGAAGAAGCTGAGACTACACCAGATGGTAACCCGCTTGGTTGTACATATGACGCACTAGTTGCGAAACTTGCACTAGCAATATTACCAAAGAATGACCCACTAAATGACCCCGTAACATTTGTTGCGGTGTTTATTAGCGCCGAAACGAATATTGTTGATGAAGATGGTGGTGCTGAGGTAAATACTACATTGTTTCCAGACATAGTGAAATCGTCTGGAGCATTAAATCTTAATCCATCCACTGTAACAATTAATGATTTTGCTGGATAACTAGCTCCCAGTGAATATGATGTGGTGGTACCATCTCCAACAAATGAAGATTCAATTACATTCAGTGCGGCGTTTACATTGGTTAATCCACTACCATCGCCAACAAATGACCCAGAGATATTACTACCCGATACATACAATGAACCCGTAATAACTGCACTACCACTGAATGGGAAACCAGCTCCACCAGCATTTAGTGCGAATGATGCGGTGGTTGCATGTGACGAAGATACTGCTACACTACTGGTACCAAAGAATCCTACTGCGTTAGAAATAGAACTGGTATATGATGACGCTGAGACATTACCCGCAATTTGTAATCTGTTTACTGGACTGGTTGTACCGACACCAATGTTACCATTGATATCAACTGCCAATCGCATTGCTGCTGCATTGTGGTCAAATAGGAAGAATTCGTTTGCTACACCGTATGTAGTTTCACTTGCGTTACCAACACCAATGCCATAAGCACGACCAGTACCGTTGATATACAATTGTGTATATGCTGCAGCAGTACTTCCACTAATTGCTGCTTGATAATTACCACTACCGATAGCGGTTAATAAATTTCCATCAAAGGTTAGATTACTTTCGACCGAGGCGTTTGGGGCAGACCCGTTTAAGGTAATTAAACCATTATCTTTAGTACCAGTTAATGTTAATGTACCCGAAGTACCACTACTTCCCGTGGTACCACTAGACCCGGTTGTACCAGAACTTCCTGAAGAGCCACTGGTACCAGAACTTCCAGATGTGCCCGTAGTTCCAGAAGAACCCGAGGTACCCGATGAACCAGTGCTTCCAGAAGAACCTGATGTACCAGTGGTTCCAGATGAGCCTGAGGTACCTGTAGATCCTGAGCTACCTGATGTGCCAGATGATCCGGATGTACCTGATGAACCGCTTGTTCCCGTAGAACCAGAACTACCAGAGGTACCTGAACTACCGCTGGTGCCTGATGTACCTGCGCTACCAGAAGTACCCGATGTTCCAGAAGTTGCTGCTGTATACGAGGTACCATTTATAGTTAACGAACCGGTAATTGCTAGCGAACCAGTTCTTTGGTGAACATCATCAAAACTATCACCAAATTTTGTAGAACCAGATTCAAAGATAATAGATGATGTTACGAATTGTGTTTCTAAATATCTAATTGATGCTGTACCATTAACTCTTAAAGCACTTGCAGTAAGAGGACCAGTAACTACTAGTGAATTACCATCATAGGTAAGATTTGCACTTCCTGTGAGTGATGTTTCTCCTGAGTAGAATGCAACTCTGTTGGCTGCTCCGCCACTAATGGTTCCTGCCCCAGAAGTACCAGAACTACCAGCTGTTCCAGAAGATCCAGATGTTCCAGTACTACCGCTACTTCCAGATGTACCTGTACTACCAGAAGAACCGCTTGTTCCTGTGGAGCCTGAACTACCACTGGTTCCCGTAGTTCCACTACTTCCTGATGAGCCCGACGTACCAGAACTGCCTGATGTTCCTGAACTACCAGAGGTACCGGAACTACCGTTTGCTCCAGAAGTACCCGAACTACCGCTGGTTCCCGTAGTTCCACTACTTCCTGATGAGCCAGAAGTGCCAGATGAACCATTTGCTCCAGAAGTACCAGAACTACCTGCGGTTCCAGATGTACCTGCGCTACCACTAGTTCCTGCCGAACCAGAAGTTCCTGCGCTGCCACTAGTTCCAGTAGTTCCCGAACTACCAGCTGTTCCACTGGTTCCAGAACTTCCCCCTGCTCCAGATGTACCCGAACTTCCAGAAGTACCTGTTGTTCCTGAGCTTCCTGATGTTCCCGTACTTCCAGACGAGCCAGAGGTTCCCGCACTACCACTGCTACCAGAGGTTCCTGTACTACCTGATGAACCTGATGTGCCAGAGCTACCAGATGTTCCACTACTACCCGCAGTTCCCGCAGGAGTTAATGCATAAGATGCGGTGCCAAAGAAGCCAACTCCGTTTGAAATAGAACTTGTAAATGAGGATGCAGATACCGACCCACTAACAGTTATTTGCGACCCATTATCCGTAATGATGGAGTCTGAGAGATGTTCTGAGTTATTACTCTTTGGAATTCTATTTGTACTTAAATTCGTTTCGTTCCCAACATCATTAAAGGTTTGCGGGCCCATTAATAATACGGATGATGTAGTACCTGCCCCTGCTACTTGTTGATGAATGAATATCCATTGGTCATTAATGGAATCAAATAATAACGAACCACTAACTTTTGGTGATGATCCTGAATCAATAACAGCTAATCCTCCAAAACGGAATTCAGGATTGAGTGCATTAACTGTGATTAAATTGGTACCGATATTTAATTGACTTTGGGTAAGATATCCAATTGATGATGACCCAAGAACTGTGAGGTTACCTGTAATTGTAGTGGAACCGGATATAACTTCATTACCAACCACTGTTAAGGTACTGCCGTCAAATGTTAAGTTGCTTTCTACGGTTGCGTTTGGTGCGGTTCCATTTAATGTAATTAATCCATTATCAGTGGTGCCTGTGAGCGTTAATGTACCTGATGTTCCTGAGCTACCGGTAGTACCACTTGTTCCTGCTGATCCGCTTGTACCAGTACTTCCCGAACTTCCACTGGTTCCAGATGAACCTGTTGATCCGGATGAACCTGAAGTTCCTGTACTACCGCTACTACCGGATGTTCCTGTTGAGCCGCTACTACCAGAAGTTCCAGTTGAACCGCTTGACCCTGAGGTGCCCGTTGACCCAGAAGAACCACTTGTTCCACTACTACCAGCTGTTCCTGCGCTTCCAGAGGTTCCCGTACTACCGCTACTACCAGCGGTACCTGATGTACCGGCGCTTCCTGAAGTACCCGAACTACCGGAAGAACCTGAAGTTCCTGCACTACCACTAGTTCCTGTTGTGCCCGAACTACCAGAGGTTCCGCTACTTCCATTTTCTCCCGAAGTTCCACTACTTCCACTAGTTCCTGTTGTTCCTGAAGAACCAGAACTGCCTGATGTTCCTGAACTGCCTGAGGTTCCGGTACTGCCTGATGAACCAGATGTTCCAGAAGTACCACTACTTCCTGATGTGCCCGCGCTTCCTGCAGTACCTGATGTTCCAGAAGTTGCTGCGGTATACGAAGTTCCGTTTATTACAAGTGAGCCAGTAATTTCTAGTGAACCAGTGCGTTGATGTACATCATCAAAGCTGTCACCAAACTTAGTAGAACCACTTTCATAGATAACTGAAGCGGTTACAAATTGTGTTTCTAAATATCGTAATGATGCAGTACCATTAACTCGTATAGTACTTGCTGTGATTGCTCCTGTAACTACTAACGAATTACCATCAAAGGTAAGATTACTTTCTACGGTTGCATTTGGAGCTGAACCATTGAGAGTAATCAATCCATTATCTGTGGTACCCGTTAATGTAAGCGTACCACTTGTTCCAGAAGAACCAGCAGTCCCACTTGAACCAGAAGTACCAGATGTGCCTGAACTACCCGATGTACCGGTTGAACCCGAGCTACCAGAGGTACCCGTGCTACCACTACTACCAGACGTTCCTGTACTTCCCGAGCTACCTGAGGTTCCCGTAGAACCAGAACTACCAGAGGTTCCTGATGAACCTGATGTTCCTGAAGTACCATCTATACCACTTGATCCAGATGAACCAGACGTTCCTGTTGAACCGGAACTACCCGAAGTTCCTGTGCTACCTGATGAACCCGAGGTGCCTGTACTTCCAGAACTACCCGATGTACCCGACGTTCCCGAACTACCAGAAGTTCCTGATGGGGTTAGTGCAAAACTAGCGGTTTCTGCATAACTTGCACTTGTAATTACACCTTGAAATGAACCACTAAATGAACCCGTAGCACCTTGGGTTACATTTATTAAGGCTCTAACTAATATACTTGATTGTGAAGGCGGTGCTTCTACAAATGAAAGAATGTTTGTTGATATACTATAGTCTGTGATACTTGTTTGCGATAATCCATCGACAGAAACAAATAATGAGGACAGTTCATAACTTTGAGATAATACAAAGTTTGAGGTAGAGCCATCACCTTGGAAAGTATGTGTATCAATATTTACTGAACTACTTAAAGTATTTAATCCTGTAATTTGTGACCCGTCACCCTTAAAAAACGATGCAGTCACCGCCTGGGTTACATTAAGTGACCCGGTGATGACTGCACTACCACTGAAGGGGAATCCTGAACCTGCTGCGTTTAACGCAAATGATGCGGTAACTGCTCGACTTGCAGTTCCGAAGAAATCATTTGCGGTAACCGAACCAGATGAAACTATTATACTACCAGTAGGGACAACCAGTCCCTTTCTGGCTATAAATTCATTTGCCATATTTCCCCTTCTTCATTATCCAAAGGTAAGTTTCTATTGTATTACAACCTTTTTACTTATTATCTTATAATGCTCTTACTGCGGTCTTAACTATCCAATTGTCTGAGGTTACCGTTGCCTTCAACCGTGCGGTTGCTGAAGCTAGGTCTACTGAGAGTACTACATCTGCAGTATTTCCTAAGTCGTTGGTAGATACATCGGTAAATTCAACGTTACCTGTACCTGCTTCCCATACTGCGGTCACGGTACCTGCTCTATAGTTACTTTCTTTCTTTACAACATAATCAAAGTATGCTGCGTCAAAACTTCCAGTTGATACCGATGCAATAACTTCTGTACCACTATCAATATCTAGATTACTACCAGAAGTAAAGAGAACACCATGTACAATTGCCCCACCGTTGAATGTAACTTGGTCGGCAGTACTTGCACCTTGTGAAGTAATGTTTGCAAGACCAAATGAATGCGTCCCACCAAGATTGATATTTGCACCGTTGAAATTAATTGGATTGGAACTTACTTCACCACCAATGACGGTAAAGTTTGAACCAGTAAATGATGCAACACCCTTTGTAGTTGTTGTTGCATTACTACCACTGATGGTAATAGTTTGACCACTAACGGTTGCGGTTAGACCATTTGTACCATCTACAGTAAGTGCTTGTGTCTTAAGTGAGACAGTACCCGTACCACCATCTGAACCAGTAAGTGCAAGTTCTGTAACGATACCTGTAAGTTGACTACCATCACCAGAGAATCCTACTGAAGATGTTACTGACCCCGTTACAACCAGTCCAGCTTCAATATGAGTAAGTCGTGATGGGAAATCAACACGGATAGAACTTGATTCTAGTCTACTATCAATGTGGTTTGTGTCTACTGCTACTGGAACACGATTTGCGGTTAATCCAATTTCACTTCCAAGTGAACCACTATTTTTTGGACCACCAATTAAAATAGTAGAATTATAATTTTGGTCGTCAACTTCAGCTATCCAGTGATTATTCAGACTGTCCCAAAGTAGTGAACCAGTACCAAATGTAGAACCAGAATCAATAACGGATAGACCAGCAAATCTTACTAGGTCATCGTCATTTACCGTGATTCTGCTTAAACCGATATTAAGTTGTGAAGATGTAACATATTGGATAGAACTGGATACTGCGGTCAACAATCCAGTAACGGTCAAACTACCAGAGATGTTTACATCCTTAGTGATACCAACACCACCTTGTACAATTAATGCACCATCTGCAAAATTTGTACTGTTGGTAGTGTTACTGATTGTTTGAATACCAGTAAAGGTGTTTGAACCAGTAGTTGCAATGGTTGCAATACCAGTGGTGTTACGAACATCGGTTTGTACAGAACTACTGAATATACCTTCTGTGTTTAACTTAGTCTTGACACCATCGTTAAAGTGAGAAGATGATGTATCAAGTGTGATTGTACGAGTTGTGGTAATGTCACCACCACCACTTAAACCAGAACCTGCTGTGATACTGACTGCAGTGTGGTCGATGTGTTCGTTTGCTACAAAGTTTGTAGTTGCATCGTGGTCAATTTGTATTGAACTACTGACAACATTATCTACGTTTAATTTAGCCTTAACACCACCAGTAAAGTGAGCAGATGATGTATCAAGTGTGACTGTAGTAGTACCACCAAGACTAACTGAACCACCGCCACTTAAACCACTACCTGCACTTACTGTTACTGAACTATTAACAAGAGAACCAGAGATGACACCAGTTGCAGGATTGTATCTAAGATTAATACCACTTGCACCTGTAGTATCAGTGGATGAAATGGTTGCTCTTGCACCAGTTACGAAATGTGCAGATCCAGTATTAAGTTCGACATCTTCTGGGTTTACTGTAATACCACTACCTGCACCAACTGCAAGTGCGGAACCCGCCCCACCAGTTAAACCAGAACCTGCTGCTGATGATGCGATACGAATGGTACCTGCATCTGCTTCAAGTCCAGTTCCTGCAAGTGGTGTAGCGAGTTGACTGACATTGATACGACCATCGGTGCCACCATCTGATAATATTAATTTGTCTGTACCGGCAACTGTGATACCAGTTAGGTCGCTACCAAATCCGTCTATATCAAAACTAAATGTTGTTGCGTTTACATTACCAGTAAACGAACCGGTTATTGAACCAGTTATACTTGTTGCTGCAACATTGTTAACATATGCGGTTCCACTCACATATAAGTCTTTCCATGACTTAGAACCAGACCCAAGGTCAAACGAATTATTAATATCTGGTACGATAGATGAACTAACTTCGGCCAGGAACTTGACGACATCAATATCCGCATTACCGACTGTAAGATTTCCGCCAACGGTAATGTCACCATTGATACTTGCACTTCCAAGTAACTGGAGGTTTGATGCCGTGACATTGTAGCCAGTTGCGTTAATATCACCTTGAACACCTAAAGAGCCTGTTACCTTCGCGCCATTCGCAAGGACTATCAGACCTTTACGTGCAATAAATTCATTTGCCATACGGTTCTCCCAACGGGGTTTTATTGTATATAAATATTAAATACTTCTTTAAGAACTCAAATTTGGAAACAATTTGAATAAACTTTGTACAGTCCAAGCTCCACTGCCTGACCCGTCACTATTGACCCGTAACCGTAATTCATTTGAACTACTTAAAAATCTAAATGTTATATCACTTGTATCCCCGATATCGGTAGTGGAAATATCAGTAAATACAATACTGGCTGTATCTAACCACGATGCCATAATAATACCCATTCTGCATGCGCCTGGTCGTTGGGCGAGGTATTCTACTGTCATTCCTGAGTATTCTGTGGTAGAAATGTAGGGTTGGATATATTCAGTTACCCCAAATATACCTTGATTAATTGAACCCGTGAATATGATTGAAACTGTACCTGCATTTAACTTGTATTCATTAGATTTTACAAATTCCGTTATTGTAGCTGATCCAGTGACTTCTACACTTTGTTTTGCTAAAAGTGGAGTATTTACTGTTACCCGACCGTCGGTATAACTTCCTGATGCTTGAAATTGTACTGGTATGTATGCACTGTTAAATCCACTACCCGATGTAAGAAATATTGCAGGGTCGGTATTACCCGATAAAAATGGATCTATTTGTGATGGGTTCGATGCTAATCCTATTAGTTTACCTTCGGAATTAGCATACATTCCATACTTGTCTAATATTGCAGAACTACTACCGGAAAAGAATAGTATACTTCGTGGTGATAGACTTGCGACTCCACCATCTTGGTCAAGGCTACCACTAATAGTTACTGTGTGCGTGTTCGGATTAAATCCAAAATGTCCTGTCGTATCTGTGGATATACGGGAACCGCTGATAAATACAACAGGAAATCTTCTATTATCTGTTACCGTTGCAAAATTTATAGTTTCTGCGGTTTGTGCATAACTTGCCGATGTTGCAAACTCTGCGAATACACCTGCACCACTAACATATGAAGCAGATGCTGCCATTCCGGCCATATCTGCGTAACTAGTAAACGACCCAGTGACTTGTGTAGTAATTCTACCTGGGACGATGTTTATATTATATTGGTCACCTTCTCTAACAACAACCCGAAGATTTGGAATATCGGTATTGACGATAAAATTACTCATCTATTATCTCGTAGCAGCTGGGCGAACGACAAAGTATCCTTCAAGAACACGACGAGTGATGGAACCACTGGTCATCTTGACATCATACACATACTTACGCTGTGTTAATGCACTTGTATCCGAAGGGCTTAATTCTATATAGAAACTTCCCGAAGTCTGTGGATTTATTTTTGTAATCGTAAATGTAGCAGCAATTTCATCCGTGCTAAAATTTTCACGAACTTGGCCAGTAAATGTATAATTTGTTATATCTAAGTAAGAATCTGTATCTATATTTTCTAGGCTGGTCAATATTTTGAAAGTTTCCCCTTGACCAATGTTGAATTCAGTAATTTCTGCCATAGTCTTCCTCGAAAAAATACACCTTTATATAAGTATCACTAAGTATTGGTATATAACAAAAAACCCCACTTTTTAGGTGGGGTTTTTGCTTTTACTACAATATTAGTAGTTGAGGATGCAGTAGTCTGGTTGGATGGTCAATGAGATGGACATAGGGTCGTCCTTTTCCCAACTCATTTCACCGAATTCAACTTTGGTGATTTGTGCGCCCTTAAGAATCCATTCTTCAACCTTATCACCTACTGGACCAAGAACATTAATGATGATGTCCTTCTTGTAGAATTCTGCATATCCGTCACGGCCGGTGACTGATTCGTGGTGAAGACGAACCCATTCCATTACTGCTTGTGCACCTGATGGTACGATTGGGTCATATAATTCTAATACCATTTCATCCCATACAGTCTTACCCTTGATGTAGCGTTGTAGATTGATGTGGTCTAAACGCTTCTTTTCTTGGGTAATCTTTGGACGGTCTGCCTTCTTGATAAGATAGGAAGGAATTCCGTCGATAGACATAATATAGCGATTCGCAGTCTTTGGTTCGAATGCGGTGAAAAATAGTTCTTGTTCATTGACCAAATTTGCCATATGGCTCTCCAGATATAGATTGGTACTTTAATAAATAGTGGTTATTGAAAAAACTGATTAGATGGTATCGAAGGTTGCACCAGTTGGGAGAATGTTGAAATCCAACTGGATGAATTCTGCGGTACGAGTTGGTTGGAGGAAGATTGCCCCAGCCAAGATGTTACGGTCAATAATATCTGGTGTATTATTGGTTTCGTCCATAACCACACGGAATGCGGTCAAACCAGAACGTTGTTGAATACCTGCGAGATATGGATTGACAATGTTCAAGAAACGTGTACGAGTTGCTTCGGTATTTTGTTCGAAGACCAAGTAACGTGCTGAACTTGCGATGTACTTCTTAACAGTGATAAGAAGACGACGGACATTTACACGGTCAAGTGCTGATGCACGGCGTTGAAGTGTCTTTTGTCCCCATACACAGATACCTTGGCCTGGGAACTGTGCGATTGGATTGACTCTTGATTCGTACAATTCGTCGCGTTGTGCTTGTGTTAATCTGGCCTTGACACCGATTGCGCCTGGAATACCACCACGATTCAAGCCTGCTGGTGCAAACCATTCTGCGCCAACATTATCACTATATTGATACACTTCTGGAAGTACTACTGAAGGAGGTGCATAAATAAACTTACCAGTAATGTCATCAAGAACACGAACCCAAGGATAGTAAGCAGCTGCGTAATTAGTATCAAGAAGTTCTGCGTATGAAGTCACTGAAGTAATTGTTGCTTCAAGTACATCGAGGTCTAGAATGAAAAAGCAATCTCCACGTTGTTCACAGATGTCGATTGCAGTTTGTGCAACATTGGTGTGTTGCGAGTAGATAACACCAGGTACGACCAAGAGGTTGAAGTCTACTGCATCTGCATTACTTAATTGATTTAATGCTCTCTTGTATTCTACTGAACCAGATGCTGCTGCACCGTTAAGATTGAATCCTTGAGTATTTGTTGCGGTGATTGCACCACCAAGTGCGATTTCACGGTTTGGCTTAAATCCATCGAATCCACCTTGGAATGGAACTGAGAAACGACGATAGGTTGTGTGGTCACGATTGGTTAATGAAATTGAACTTCCATTAACTTCTGTTGCTGGAAGATTTTCAATATTGAATTCACCACCAACCGTATTTGAACCTACTGTTGGTGCGAGATATGATTCTGCGGTAAAACCACTACCAGATACGTATGTACCATCAAAGTTGAATCCGTAGTAGTTAGTGTTTGGACCAGTTGCGTCTGCATTGTATCCAGCAACACTTGCACTTACCCAACGACTGTTTACATATGCGTGTAACGGTACTTCACCTGCGGTTGATGAAAATATTGAATTCAATGCTGCGAATCCATATGGTACTGCGGTATCTGGGATTACATCTTCACTCATTTCTACACGAATATACTTTGAAAGGTTTGGATAATCACCTTCATAATTAGTTAATCCCGTGCTTGAATCATATGTTGGTACACTGTTACCGATGACCCGTGCAATATAGTTTGGACTAGTTGGGTCAAAGTTTAAATTATTGAAACTTTCAAGTACAACTGGTGATGTGTCCGTGTCACCAAATTCACGAACATTGAGAGTAAATGTACCATAATCGCTGTCTGGATTTGTACTTGGTGAAATACCAGTAATAGAAATCTTAATTTCTTTGTTTGCACCAGTACCATCACTTAATGTGTGTACCTTAAACAAGTTATACTTTGTACCACCGATGGTTTGTGAACGAATAAAAGGAGTGGTTGCATTATCATATTGAGTTGCTAAATTTAGTGTGTTAATACTTGCTGAGAAATGGATTAATTCTCCAGCGAATGAACCAACTTGACTGAGTGCATCTGGAAACACTGCATAAACATATGCAGGAATAGTTGAACTCTTACCTTGTGCATCGGTACCAAATACTTGGTTGATGAATGAAGAATTTGTTTCTGTTGGACTTACTACACTTGCTGAATAATGAATTGCAGCGGAACTACTGACCACTACACTGAAACTTGATGTGGTACCACCTACCACTACACTACTAAGTGAACTTCCTGATACAGTCGGATGAAGAACTGCGAATACCTTATTTCCAGCTGAACCAGAAGCGAAGATAGTTGCGACACTGGTTGTGTATCCAGCTAAACCAAGAACACGAACGATTGTTGCACTACCTGCTTCTTGAAGGTAGTTCTTAACGGTGTATCCCATATAAGAAGTACCATCTGGTTCACCAAATGAGGTGACGAATCCATCTAGTCCTTGAACTGGGGTAGCTACGAATGCTGGTCCTTTTGTGGTTGGACCAACAAACGCCGCGCCTATTTCAGCAACGCCTTGAGCGAGGAATGTTTGGTCGCGTTCTTGTGTAAAGACACCAGGCGACACGATTCTTTCTGCCATACGGTATTCTCCAAACTAAATTTTGTTATTTCTCTGGTGTAAATTCGCCGGTTTCAAAGTTGATTTGACCAGCGCCATACTTTTCAGATAACCCTTTGATTAATACTTGTTCTTCTTCTAACAGCCCCTTGAACAACTTAGTCTGTTCACCAAGTTTATTATTCAGTTCTACAATATCTGCTTGGAGTAATTGAATTTGTAATGTCAATTGTCCAGAATCAGAGACTACCGTTGCGAGCTTATTTCGCAAACTACTAATTTGTTCCAGCTCTTCTTTTGTGATTTCAGCCATAATAACCTCTTTTTGTGTACAATACAACTCGTATAATAAATATCTGTTTTTTTACCTAAACATCAATTATTCACTTTCTATTTCAGTAAAAGTGACCACTTTTTTGACTCCATAGCGCTTCTTTGTGACCAATCCTCTATTACCACCAACATCTAATTGTGACTCTGGTAATAGGTATGCGTATACGGTCATATCGAATTGAGTGCGTACCACGCGGTCGGAGGTATTTGGTAGTTCGGTAAGTGGTTCAAATCCCTTAATAATAGTACGAAATTTATAGTTGTTTCTTTCGCCCCAAAATTCGTCACTTTCAAATGAGATATTTTCAACAATACTATTCATCTGTTCCATATATTCAGTCCAGACCATACATTTATATGTAAATTCATAATAGTCTGGAGCTGCCGTTGTATTAAAATATTCTCGACTTGGAACTACTTTGTTTACAACACTAAATTGGTCATATGGTGTCCGTCTGTTCCACCCAGAATAAAATGTTCTGTCATAATATTTGTTGACCGCAGAATTAATTAGAGTCTTTTTCATTGATGTTCTGCGAAGCATAATCATTGGAAGTTGTATCTTTCCAATAGAATCACGCATAACTCCATCCCGTTGAGCAGACTTCCATCGTTCTGGGTCACCATACAATACCGGTACTTTAACTTGTGACCCATTTTGTGTTACAATTGGTTTAATGCGGTCATTCATATATTTTAAAATTGCATTATCAACTGTGTATAATGTAACTTTAATTGCTGGAGAATCTGTTACCGTATCGTCTGCTCTACTCTGTAACCTTGGGGATTGTTGGCTATCATTAACAATCTTTACAGGTTCTTTATATTCTGGGTCGAAGGTCATACTTGTGCCTCTTCAATATCAATACTTGTACGACGAGTTAAGTGTGCCATACAAATGATTGCGGTATTAAACCCTGGCTTACCTGCAATAAGTTGTGTTTCTGTGATATTGTGGACTTCATAAAAATGATTATTATATCCGATAATATCACCAATTTCTGGATAGGTGTTAACATCTTGTAACATACGACGAGCAAATCTAAACTCTGTTTGCTGTTCTTGATTTAGTCCAAATCCTTCATCTCTTGCTAGTGTATTTTTATCATATTTGACGATAGCGTTAACTTTGACAGGAGTATATCTAGGTTTTACAGTGCTTTCTCCATAGATATTTACCTTAGCAGATTCCACTACAATTTTATATAATACAACAGCAACATCCATCGTTTCATCAATCAATTCCCGAGTGATGTGTTGGATAAATTCAAAATCTCGTTTTGTAACGAAGCGTGCCATTGATTAACCTATGTAAATGAGAGTAGGAACATTCTTGAACATCTTTTGCATATTTTCTGAATTTTCCATTTGCTTCTTCATTTGTGCTTGCATTCCAGTTTCTTCAAGTGTTTCACGAAGTTCTTTAATTAATCCTTCTTTTTCAGCAATAGCTTCTCTTCTAAGAATTTCGCCGTCCAAACGAATTTGTCCGTCTGGATATGGAATATTTTCAAACTTAGAACGAATGATACCAAGAAGTTCTTTTGCTAATGCAAGTGTATAACGGAATATCCATAGTCGTGACATATCATTGGTTTTTGTGTAATTGATATTGGTATATGGGACATTCGATAAATCACTTGCGATATTTGACCCAGATTGGAATGTATTTGCTTGCTTATCATCTACTATCATATAGTCAAACCATATTGTCTTTGATTCTTTAAATACTGGTGAGAATCTAATAATATTATTTGACACTTCGAATCCATATTGACTCTTACGAATCATATCGTTGATTTCGATTGCTTGAATACGGAGTAAATCTTCGTAGGCTGGCATCATCACGAAGGTCACCGGTGGTGAATATCCATCGAATCCAAATTCTGCCATCAAGTTAGTCAACCCAAGACCAGTTGTTGCGAACGGGTCATAGTAACGAGCGACTGCTGGTGGCATGTAATGGTAAATACGACGAATTTCTAACTTCTTACCACTTTCACTAACATCTGCCCACAAAGTTTTAATGTCATAACTTTGTGTACCCATAGAAGCAGAGATATAACCTTGTTTTACGGTAACATCACCACCAGATTGTGCTTCTACGCCATAGTCTGTTGCTAACTTTACTACTTGTGGAATAGCAGACCCGACGATATTACGTTGTGTTGCGGAAGTAGCTGTTGATACCCCTTGTAAAGTCATCATATGTTCACGCGCATTAAATTGATTGACTTGATTACCATATGTGGTAATAGCTTCTTCAAAACACGCATAAATTTGTTTATCAATTAATTCAACTTCTACAACAGGCCATCCAAGTTTTCTTGCAACGAATTCTGCTGCTCTTGGAGCATCCGTTTGGAATTCAGAATCGCTATCATAGAATCCGAATGGAGTTATTCCAAATGGATTTGAAGGACTACCATCATAGAATATTGGTTCTTGTGTTTCCATAATAATCTCTAATTAGGGACTTACAATAAATAGTTTTATTAAATCATTAAGTAGTATTTTAAGGCAAATAAAAAGGGTGACCTTTCGGCCACCCCATTTATTCCCACCGTTACTACGAGGATTAGATTAAGTTTAATCCGTCGATGTACACCTTTCCGAAGAATTCTGGGCGTACAACCTTCTTTGCGTAACGGGTCATTACACCACGGCGTGGTGTGAAGTTGTTTGGGTCATACACGAGCGGAGTCATGATGAGTGGGATATATGGTGCGTATACTGCACCGGTTTCGAGGAAGTTACTTCCACGGAAGCCCATCAACAACACGTTTTCCTTCATGTATGGGTTCTTGTAGATAGTGTAACGGTTTTGGAATGAACCAACCTTGGTTACGCCACCTGCGAATTCCATCTTGTCACCATCTGTGTTTGCCATGAAGCCTGGGATGGTTTCAAGGATTGTTGCGACGGTTGGTGAACATACTGCGAAGTTTGCACCACCACGCATGGTGAGTTGATGAATCTTGTTACTTACCTTTTGCATCTTTTGACCGAGAGTTTGGAACCAGGTCATGTTGGTCCATGCAGTACCAGTATATGATGATGCTGCGAATGCACCAGAAGATGAGTTGTACACACGACCGATTTCAGCTGACCAGTATTCAGTGGTTTGAGTTGGAACAGCTGCGATTAACATATCAAGGATTTCGAGGTCGATTTCGGTTGAGATGTAATCACTTAACATTGCTGTTAATTCAGCTTCTGCATCAACACTGTGGTAAGCGTTCAAGTCTTGTGCAAGTTCTGGTGACCAGACTGCCTTCAACTTACGGGTCTTTGCTACGATTGTTTCTGACTTAAGTTCTAAGTCGATTTGTGGGATGTTCAAATCTGCACCAGTTGTATCTTCGAAATCACCACGGGTTGAATCGGTTGGTTGCTTACTGTATGCAACTGAGTTGATGGTCTTGCCTGCTGCTACGTTGGTGTTAACGATAAACACTACGTTTGCACCAACAATCTTGGTGAATTCTGGAAGTACTAATGCTGCGAAGTCAACTACTGATCCTGATGGGATGAATGAGCGGACTGCGAGCTTGTCAAGACCAGTTAATGAACTGGTTGCGATTGAGTACTTCGAGAGGTTACCTGCTGCTAATGAAGCAGAGTAATCTGAGTTGAAGTTGATGTCTGATAATGCTGATGCAGATGCTGGAGCTGTAGTTAATCCGGTCAAAGATGCATCATTTACTGTGTAAGCAAATTGACCTGCGCCGTATAAGCCGCCTTCATCTGAGTTACCGAAGCCACCAAATGGTGAACCAAGTGCGTTACCATAGAGTGAGGTTCCTGAGGTCTTTCCGTTTACAGTTGTGCCGTACTTGAAGTCCATGTAGAACACAAGTCCTGAAGGAAGGTTCATTGGTTGGACTGATACGAAGTTCTTAGCTGCGATTGAACCGAAGACCTTACGAACTAATGGAAGTGCTACACCTGCCCATTGTTCACCTGCGGTGCCTGCGAGGTTGGTGTATGAGTTTTCTTGGAGAAGTTGTGAAGCTTGGTTTTCAAGCATTACTGCCATACCTTGCTTCTCTGCTCCCTTCATGCCTTCAAGAAGGCCTGACTTTTCCCACTTTCCTGCCAATTGGCGGGATTGTTCAACGATAACCTTGTGTGCTGAGCCGGCTTCGTTGATTAATGAATTTACGTCTGACATGCTTAATCTCCTATGAGGTTAGATAATTCCTGCGAGTTGTTGTAAACGCTTAGCAACAGAGTTTTCTGCGATAACTGCTGGTGCTTCAGTCTTTGGAGCGGTACTTGGGGTTGCCTTACTTGCGAACCCTTCTGCTACCACCTTACTTGGTGCCTTTGTTGCCTTTACTACCTTTGCTGCGGAAGTTAATGTTTCTACCAAAACTGTGTATACCATCTTGATTTCACGAACAGTGGTTGCACGATCGAAGTTTTCTACGACCATTACCTTTTGTTCAGTAGTCAAACCTTCCTTACGGAAAATCTTATTGGTGTACAAGAGCTTTGCATTGAGAAGATTGACTTCGTGTAGCTTGCCTCGTAGGAGCTTTACAGCCTGACGATATTCTGCAAGTTCTTTCTCTAGGGTTGCCATTTTTTCGGATGATGCCTTATGCTTTTCATCTTCGGCTTCCAATTCTGCGAGAATTGCTTCTAAATCAAGTTCTTCTTCGCCTTCTTCTTCGTGACCTTTTTCCATTCCCATTTCTTCACCTTCCATCTTATTTACATCTGATGGTTCAGTTACGAAAGTATTTACATCTGCTGCGGTGTGTGCAGCTTCTGTTCCGATATCTGAAGACTTAGCTGGAATTTCTGGCTTTGCAACACCAGCTTCTGGATTTTCTGCTGGGTATGCTTCATCTGCCATTTCTTCTTCCTTCTCGTCTTCCTTTTCTTCTTCGTGTTCTTCGCCTTCTACTTCTTCCTTCATTTCTTCCTTTTCTTCTTCGTCATGTGAGACTTCCTTGAGGTCTGCTTCAAGTTCCTTGATTACTTCGTCAAGGTCGAAATCTGCATCTGACCAATCGTCATACCAATCGGTATCACTTTCACCTGCATCTTCACCACTCATGTCGTCATCTGCTGAATCGAATGATGCATCGGATGGTTCCTTATTGTCACCTGCACCGATGTCTGATGAGTCTGCTGGCATTTCTGATGAACCTTCTGCTTCACCGTCTTGGAATGGAAGTTCCTTTGCGGTTTCCATCTTTGGTTCTGCTGAAGCAACTGGAGCTGCCTTTGGTGCTTCCTTTTCTGCTTCTGGTGCTTCCTTTGTTTCTACATCCTTTTCTTCTGCATCGTGTTCCATGCCTTCTGCTTCTGCACGGAGTCTACGTGATAACATAGACTTGATTTGGGGTGTGAACGTTTCTTCTAATGAAAGCTTTGCGTTTTCAATAGCAGTTTGACGAACTGCTTCTGCATCTGCGATTGCTTCCTTTAAAAGCTTGTTCGTAAATTCGAACTCTGCCATAAAGTTTCTCTCCTATGAGAATTAAAATGACTATTATGAGTCATTAACAGATTATATACAACAAAATCACACCCCAAATGAGGTGTACTATTAAATATATATTACTGTTTTTTGTAAAACATCAATTTTTAGTTAAAATGTATTATTGTTCTTCTTCTGCGCCTTACTCTCTTCACGCTTTCTTCTGCGGAGGGCGTCTTGGCTCTTCTTTTGGAGTCTCTTGGACTTCTTCAAATAGAATTCTTTCTTCTTTAAATCTTCCATCAATTCTGCTTTTTTGACTTGCTTAACGAACTGTTGGAGTGCTCGTTCTAAATCAGATTGTTTATCACCTTTTACTTCAACGTACATACTACCTCCGGGTTACCGAGTAACTAATTTATATGCTAATTCTACCATCTTATCGATGGATTCGTTGTAAAACTCTGTTCTATTCTTTGGGGATAGATTGTGTGCCACTGTAATTAATAACTTGGCAGTATATTGGTCTACGTAGGTTTCATCAATCTTTGCTGGTTTACCAGTTTTTGCTGCACTTAGGATAGATTGAATCTTATTTTCCATATTGGTATGAAATCCCCAAGGACCAACATTAAATATTTCTGGACGAACGGTTCTGAATTTTCTCATCAATTCGCCAGCTTTTGCATTTGCTTCGTTTTCTGTATTTGACCCATCTTCGCCATTCAATTCTTGTCCATCTTCACGTTGTTTGTGATGCACCAATTCGTGAGCTAACGTACGTAATACATCGATAGGATGACGTTGCCCCTTGACTACAACGATTTCATCAGTAGAAGGATTGTAAGTTCCAAATGTTAAATGTTGCGCAGAATAATCATCACCTTCGAACTTAATGCTCTTAGGTAATGATTTTAATCCCAATTCTTTAATGGTAAACTTAACAAATTCCTTCGCTAGTTTCATTTTACTTCACTGAGGAAATCGTATACAAGAGAGTCGATACGTGAGTATTGAGTAACGATTTGTGCCTTCTTACTTTCGTTGATGAATGCACCGTGGGTACTTGGGTTACTGACGATATCAAAACAGATAAGTGCGAAGTCATCACCAACTTCTACGGTATTTTCACCGATTGGACTTACTGAACCCATTCCGCGAGAAGATACACCAAGACGAATGTTATTCTTGATGAGTTCACGGACAATGTTACCTGATGGAGTGGAAAGAATTTCAATATTTCCACGAACATCTTGGCCTTCAAACCATAGTTCAGTCACATTGCAGCATACATTTTTAAGATTAACTACTGGACTTTCTGGATGGTCTAATTCCCCAAGTGCACGGCGTTGGACTACAAAGTTTTCTTTATACAATCCAGCTTCACGTTGTAATACTTCACGTGGGTAAATACGTCCGTTTTGATTTTTTGCTTCAGCACGTTGGAGAAGGACATTCTTTAACATTAATGGCTTACTAACATCAGCCGCTTCAGCTAATAAATCCTTTCCATATTCAATGACATTATATTCAACTAATAAGTTCTTCATATTACTTTCCTCTGATGTCCCGTACTTTACCGGCGAGGTGAAGTAACCGTGCTTCTAGTTTTAAAAGTCCTTGTTGAGTACGGCGATAAAGTGCTTCACTAGCAATTCCAGATTCCTTTTGTAAACGAGTATTCATCTTTAACACTCTTTCCATTTCTTCAAGACTACGATTGACTTCTGAAATGGCCTTGGCAATCTTTTGTGTTGGAGTTGCACTTTCATCTTTCTTATATTCGTGATATCTTACCTTTGCTTCTGCAAGGGTTTCTAGTTTATCTGCTGGTCGGTTTAAATCTTTTTCACCTTTAGGAGTTAATTGCATTCCTAATTGTGTTGCAATACCCTTCTTACGTGCCTTATTCTTAGGATTATTTCCTTGAAATGCCATAGGAATATTATACCCAGCAACATTTGCTGTGGTTGTCATTTCGTCTAGTTCTTCTTGTAACATTTTACGGATGATAGTGCGGAGTTTTTCTTCGTTTGTCATAATGACTTAAGCTCCTTAAGAATTTCATATCCAATCAACATCGCAGTCATGTGATTTTCCTTAATCACAACAGCAATTTGTACCTTTTGAAGTTGGGATACAACTTCCGATAACTTAATGCGAACAACTTTGTCCGATACTTTCTTACTGTATTGTGCGATTTCCTTTGCTAATCTACGACTTTCACCTTGGGTATATGTCTTTAGTTTAGATGTATTAGAAATGTTATAGATATATTCTTGTAATAATTTCTTTTGTGCTTCGTCTAATCCCTTATACTTTTCATTAAAACGTTCAACTAAAATCTTATAAGAAAGGAAACGGATATCATCATCTTGACTACGAACGATAGATGCCAATTCATTATGTTCTTTAATTTCTTTTGTAAGAATCTTACCAGAAAGATGTTCTACGATAGTGAATTGACTGTTTGCCAACTCTTCAATTGTAGTCGTATCACTGATTCCGTTAGTTGCTGCATCAAAACTCTTGTAGATTGATGCGTAAATCTTATACGATGGAATACGTGCTGCAAAGAATTCCTTCAAGTCAAAGTTCTTTTTAATTTCTTTAATTAAAAGGTATTTTTGAGTGTCTAATGCATGTTGGTCGAGATTCTTCCGTTGTTCGGTAACCAACTTCAACAATTGGAATGCCTTTTGCTCAGATAGATTCTGAACATTGAAAAATGCACGGTATAACATAAGTTCCTTCCCCAATTCCTTTTTGGAATTAAAGAATTCACGCATTAACTTAACAGCTGCCCCATCTTTCTTGTTTTCCATCACATCAGATGTGATTTGACGGACTAACAATTCAAAGAGGATGCCGGTGTTTCTCAACTTATTATGCTTAATACTTGATTTCATAAAAATAATCCGCCATAAGTGAATAAATACCTTATCATATATTAAATAGTATGATAATTCCCACTTCGTTAGTTTTCTATGTCTAAGATATTTTCTTCGTTTAAGATACTAGAGGTTTCTGGTGCGATTTTATGGGCGTTTAATTGTTTAATTAAGTTAGAAACTTCGTGATTTTCTAACGAAAGTGGGGATTTTCTAGATGGTTTACGTTGTTGCCCTACTCTTAGTGCGCCAAGATTTTCTTTATGACCTAATGGGTCGCGACCGCGTGGGTGACTATCTTGGCCAAATTGCATACCAGTCTTAGGACGACCCATTTTGGCTTCTTCCAATTCTGTATCATCTACAACTTCCTCTTCTTCTGGCATGTCTTCTAATGAGGCTAACACCGCGTCTACGGTATCTAATTTTTCTGGTTCTTCCGCTGGCTGTTCTTCTCCAGCTTCTGGTTCAGCAGGTTGTCCCTCTGGGCCCATTGGCGGTTGTTGTGGTTGTGCGGCTTGTTGTTGTACTGCTTCTGCCTTACCAACCCATTCCACATCCTTCACTATCTTTTCTTGTTCTGACCGTGCATCATCTTCTGCAATTTGAAGAATGTTATGGTAAATCCAGTCACGTGATAAGAACTTACTATCTGCAATATCCTTAGCCAATCCAACCTTTTCCTTCCAAAGATTCAACTTTTCTTGTTCGTAAATGACCGATGGTGAAGTCATTTCTAATTCAAAGTCGATAAGGTCTTCGTCGGTGAATCCTTGAACGTATAAGTGAATGATTGCAATTTTGGTAAGTTCTGACACCATAATGCGTTGAATACGTTCAATGGTTCGTGCGAAACGAACGTCTTGTGCTGCCAATGATGCTTTACCACTATTATCTTCTTCGTATCCAAGGAATGACTTTGGTACCTTGAATGCTGCCATTAACTTGTTACGAAGGTATTCAATATCTTCGATAGCATTGAATTGAAGGCCTGGAAGATTCGTAATATCTGTACCAGAATCCTTACCACGAACAGGAAGATAGAAATCTTCTGTAATGTTCATCATATTGTAACGAAGATTGTAATCACCAGTCTTTGGGTCAACGAGTGGTACCTTCTTCATACGGTCGATGATACGTTGCATATGTGTATCGATTTCTGCTGGTGGAATGTTTCCAACATCAACCAACACCTTACGCTTATCTGGTGCACGCATGATACGATGAATCAACATCGCATCTTCCATCAATTGCAATTGCTTCCACACACGACGACCACCTTCAACCATTGCCTTACCATATGGAAGGAAGTTAGTATCTGAAAGTAGTCGGAAATGTGCAACTTCGTAATTGTCAAATTCTTTTTTACCAAGTGCCAAGAAATCATTTTCTACTTTGAACTTAACAGAGAATGGATTGCCTGGGTCTTGGCCTTCAATACGGATGGTTTCGTACACAGAAAGAGGAATGACGTTTACGACACCATACTTTTCATCAATATCTAGGAATAAGAAAAAGTCCCCATACTTAGCCATATTTCTGACCCAAGGCCAGAGATTGAACTCAACGTTCAATACGTCATAGAATAAGTTATGGAGAATATCTTGGATTTGTTGATTTTTTGAGCGGATACTAAGTACTTGACCGAATTCGTCCTTTACGGTTGATTCGTCAGCGTAGATGTCCATTACTGATGAAATGATTGGGTCATTATCCATCATATCATAATCACGGAACAATTGTAAACGTGACCCTTGGAATGCTGCTGCGGATTCATAACGACCACCCGAAGCACCATATCCACCTGTCATAGACGAATAAACTCGATGATATCGGTCAATGCCCCGTCTATTAATAAACGACTGGATATTGTCGGTATCAGCGACTTTTAACTTCTTTCCACCTACATTTCGGACAACTGTATTTGTTGCGAACAGTTTCCGTAGGCGGCCGTAAATACTAGTATCTGCCATAACCCCTCACTTAAATGAGAACGGTGTCGAGTGCTGTTGCCAATGGCCAGACATCGACATCTTTATTATCTTCTGCAATATCTTCTGCGAGTAACTTGAATTCCGCTACTTTACCCTTTAATACCATTTCCAGTAAACCCCATTGGTTTGCGTTAAAGATAGTATATGGAGTTTCGTTTAGCATTTCTGCTAATTGCTTTAATTCAATATACACTTCTGCAAGCTTCTTTTGGTCAGCTTCCTTAAGTTGTGGTGCGATGTTTTCTAATACCGCTTCTACACGCATCAATTGAACTCTACGTGGAACTTGACTGGTAACTTCGCTGAGTAAATCTTTTAATAATGCCATTTTATTTCTCCACATACTTCTTAAGTAATGTATAATATTTTGGGTTCTCTGTCAAGTGGGCGGCAGCTATTTTTGCTGTTTTGACCACATTTCCATTAGTCACATCTTGATGTTCCATCTCTACATTCATTCCCATATGAAATTCTTCTGGATTGAATGTATACTTCATTTTCTTTAATATAGCGTCAGATATCTTTCTGGAGACTTTCATATTACCACTTCCGACACGACCAGTATCTTGCCTTTGTCCGTGGGCCTGGGGTATCGCAGTTGTGTCTTGCTCTAAATGACTTACGGCGAGCGGGATTGGACTTCTTGATTCGCATCGTCTTGTCACCGAAGTTAACCTTCTTGACGTTTCCGGTACTTGGGTCTTTGACAAACACCTTGAACTTTTTTACGTCCCCACGCATTGGTTTTCCAAGAGAAACTTTACGACCGTGATATTCGGCTTCTTCTAATGGTTGAGTTGCTGCCCGTACTATTTCAGTTGCCAAACAACGTGGACAATATTCTTCAATGATATCTTCTTCGTTGATAGGAACGCAATTTGGGACCATTTTACCACTTTTGTCTTTCATCCCTACTTGCTTATATCCTTCCCAACAAGCTTCAGTTAAGTTTTCCATTATTCTTCTTCCTTCTTGAATGTGGACACCATTGTTGGTTTTCCACCTGGATTACCTGCTTTTCTCTTACGAACTACTGCTGACCGCTTTTCACCTTTGCTCATTGCTGCTGCGGAACGAGCTGGACGACACTTTGGATACTTTGATGACCCGCCCTTTCGTTCCTTTTTACCAGCGGAAGCTCCACACGGTGGATGCTTACCGTCTTTATCTTTACGAGAAATATCAACCCACTTTTGACGAAGCCACTTACCAAGACTACCTTTAGTCTTGTACTTTTCGTCAAGGTCGATTGATACTTCAACTAATATATCAGCGAATTGTGTCATACTGGTTTTGATTTAGTTGTACCACCACGCTTCCGCTTTCTGCGACCAGCGCAATGGGCTTTTTGACTAAAGCCTTTGGGATTACTACAATTAATGGATTTCTTATACTTTTTTGTCCATTCTTCTGGTATAAGGTCCATTAACTTAATCATTACTTTCCCTTCTTCCAACCACCGCCCATACTCTTATATTTCTTTGCTGCCCAGAGATTGGCGTAAGCAGATGGATAAACCTTGAACTTCGAACGTGCTGCTGCCTTTGCCTTCGCCCACTTTTCTGGACTGGTTGGGGTATTTCGTTCGAGAATATCACTGATACGAGCCGACCGAACTGCTAAATCTTGTGGGTCGGTTTCTGGCATTTCTTCTGGCTTTTCTTGACCAAAATCTGCTTTGGTTTGGGGAAACGAAGTACCGTCTGAATATCCTTCTGGAAAAAAATCTCTGTATTTCATATTATTTGAGGAATTTGAGTTTATAAATCGTACTAGATATTACTGCGGCAATTTCATCAACAGTGTTATTAAGTTCACCGTCTTGTGGAAGTTGACCACGGGTTTCGTCTACAAACTTTTGAAGACCTGTAAAATAGCTAACTACTGAGTCATCTTCTAAAATAGTATTAGTTGGCATATATCCTTTGAGAATACCATATCGACCTTGATAAGCTTCTACATAAGCGTCAACTAAATCCACGATTCCTTCATAATATTCTTGTAACGCCTTATGTGCAGCATATGAAGAAGTTTGAAGATGAAAGATGTGTGCTTGTTGTCTACTAGAAAGTAAAAGAGAAATAAATTTGGCTACCATATTAATTTACTGTGTAAGAAATAGTTCCATCTGAATTTTTCTTTGCTGTCTTACCACTGTCAGTCTTCCAAGTGTCACCTGGTTTGTGTGCTGGCATCACTTGTACATGTTGCTTTGAACTATGTGTTGGTGTATTTTTATATGCCGAGATAGCAGCTGCTAACCCACCTTGTGGTTTTATAGTTACTGCTTCTTCGGTTTCTTCTTTTTTTGGATTATATCCTTTCTTCTTCATCCAGTTTGCAAGTGCCCAAGGATTATCAATTTCCTTGTGTTTTTTCATTGCTTTAACGGTCTTTTCCCATCCTTCGGGAGCACCTTCGTTAACTGATTCTGCCATAGCTGCCATATCTTGGTCAACTGGCTTATCAGTCATTTCTTCATCGCCATATTCGTGATAACTGGTATTTGCTTGGTCAAGATTATTTTCAGCAACTGCGATGTGGTCTTGAATCCATGCTGGAATGTCCTTTTCTTCCATTCCAATCTTACCCTTAAGTTCGGTTGCGTGCTTGATAATTGAATCTAAAGTAGAGTTTGCCATAGATGCTTCGTGGTCTTCACCACTACCTTCACTCTTCATTGCCTTACCAATAGTATCCCGACGAGCTTGTAAGTACTTATCAGATGAGTCTTTATCTCCGTCATTATCAACATCACCATCTTCTTGACCGACAGCATCTAACTTTTCGTCAGTTTTACCTGCACGAAGTTTTGCTAAATCATCACCTTCAATCTTGCCGTCTTTGTCTACATCAAGTTGTTTTTGTTTAGCAGACAATTCTTCATATTGAGCCAAGAGTTCATCAACTTTCTTTTCTTGGTCTGGGGTCATTTGCATTTCTTTAAGCTTCTTAAGCTTCATTTCAACCCGTGACTTTTTATCAACAGCTACAGTTGGAGCTGGTGTTGGTTCTTCGTGTGATTCTTCTTTTAATGCCTGTAGATTCACTAGTGCTGACAATCTAATCATGTTGTTCTCCAACTTTGGTGTAGAAAATTCTGTAGCTTTTTTATCTTTTTGTGCTGCTTGATATTGTCTGTATAACCGGCGTTTTGCCATTATATACTTGTCATTTTTGTCAACTTTACCATCATTATTCACATCTGCATCTTCTGACCCAGGTGGGTCGTGTCTTTTGTGAGGATGGTGGTATTGTTCAAAATTAAAAAATGATGAATACTTCATTATTTTTTCCGCTTATCATCACTTTTACCACCACTTTGTCTGAATGCTGCGGCTGATGCTGATGCCCAAAGATAGTCTTTCCATTCGTCACCATACTTTTTACGGAACTTACTGACCTTCTTTTCATCTCGCATCATAGCTTGACCAATTTTTTTACGAAGTTCTACTTGAGATCTACTCATTTTACGAGCACTTTTACGGTTGTATGGTTGGGGAACTGACTTTTCGTCTAAACACCCCTCTCCTTCACATACACCTTCATCTTTTGGTGCTCGTGCCATACTAGATGCATATAATCTGGCAGCTGCTTTATATCCAGGATGGTCTTTTGGATACTTCAATAAAGATGACACCGTAGCTTCGTGTTCCTTTCCTTCAGCATCTTTATATTTGATTTTTGTTGCAACCAAAGCTCTTGTAAATACTTGGCGAAAACTCTTTGCCGGAGTTTTTGGTTTACCGTATGATTTTGGGGTATATGGACGACCAGTTTGCCCCCAATATGGGTGTTGGTCACGCTTTTTATCGTATTCATCTTCATTTACAGAATCTTCGACATCTTCGTGAACTTGACTTGGATTTAAATGGGCGTCCGGCGTTTCTGCTTCAGCTGGTTTCATCCACCATTGATAGGCCTGTTCACTTAATACTGATTTGAGTTCTTCCCGAATCATTTGTTTAAGTTCTTCTTTTTTCATACTTTGCCTCAAAAATAGTATATAAAGACACTACTATATAAGTATAATGTATTTACAGTAACCACCGTAAATTCTCTTTTTCCTGACCAATTTGCATCTCATATGGATTATGAGTTAAATTCTTGTCTGTATATACCATACTTCCCATCTGATATTTTGTGTTATCTAACGCTAATTTGGTCAATTCTATGCCCTCTTGGCGTAATCTTAAGGCGGTGTCTCGTACCCACAGACCTATACAAAGTGCTAATACCAAGTCGTCATTATACCCGCCCAATGCTTCTGGCCGGCCATTCTTCCAAATAAATGTTTCCAACTCTGCAACCATTCGACTTGACCGAATAGTAAATGAATTATCTAACATATATTCTTTTAATCTGGCGATAATCAATGGCCTGGTTCTTTGGGATATCATAAACCCAGGCACCAATGAACTCATCTTATCTTCTTTCAAATACTTTCTATTCAATTGATGTTCAACATCTACATATTGTAAGTCTCTGGACATATAGAACAGATTACGATACCCACGGTCAATAATCTGCTGAATTGCGTTCCATCCAATACTACTGTTATCTGGGATAAGGAGTGCGTCATTATACTGTGTTGCGATAGACACCAACATATTTCCAAACTGCTTAGTTTCTACTTTTCCCTTGTACTCTGCGACTTGGGTAGAGGTTTCTACATCAATTACATGGAAAGTTGAATAATCCTCACCATCTCCGCGGGCAACGTCTGCGCAAACAATATAAGTTTTAGACGGACTAGGATATTCCCATATCCAAAGATTTCCATCAAATCCTTCTTTAGATATTGGTTCTTGAACAAACGACGATTTATAAAACTCTATGATTTCTGCAGGGATAACCGTATTACCGGAGAATATGAATGATGCATCATGTTCTTGAATTGCTTGTAGTTCACCCATCAGTTCTGTTTGGCGGTCACGCCATGCTTGGTCACGTTCTGGGTGAACTTTCCAATCTAATAAGATAGTATTAAAATTATTGGCATTTGTCTCTGCTTGTTGCCACATTTTATGGAAGAAGTTACCAACACCGTTTGGCGTAGACAATAGAATTGCTTTACCACCCGTTGACAATGTACTGGATGCTGCGGTCCAAATAATATCTGCTGCGTCAATAAATGCAGCTTCGTCAAGAATGAGAAGAGACAGTGCTTCAGAACGGCCGGCGTCGGGACTGGAGGCAACTGCTTTAATCTGTGACCCGTTACCAAATTGTAATGATAACTTATTGTCTGTAATGACGTTACCCCGTAACCATACTGGAAGATTTTGATGCATGAACTTAACCTTTGTCACCAAGTTCTTTGCAGTTTCTTGCTTGGTTGCGATAACAAGAATGTTTTTATCTTTGTGAAATAGCATCAACCACAATGAGTATCCCGCGACTAATGTGGAAATACCAATCTGACGACCTTTCAGAACGATATTATAATCACAGTTCTCAAAATCTTTCAGTGCATCTTTCTGATAATGGTATAAATCAAACAACACCCGACCACGGATTGGGTGTTGAATGTATGAATACCGTGATAAGAAGTATGCCGGGTCTACTGCACATTTCTTAAACTCTTCTTTAATTTTGTCACGTAACTGTTGTGATGTTGCGTTCATAAAACCTCTACTTGATTACAAGAATCCCCGCTCCAAGTCCCATTGCTAAACCAACTGCAAACGATGCCTTACGACTTGGTAACTTAAATCCAAACATGCGGTTAGGATT
>Ga0315906_10000201_pt1 | contig 99134 bp, 67 predicted proteins | sample LakEriMetagenome_4_FD_203526 | JGI IMG/M metagenome (GOLD analysis project Ga0315906, IMG submission 203526) | Freshwater fungal communities from buoy surface, Lake Erie, Ohio, United States - Buoy 2 MA122 | ecosystem: Environmental > Aquatic > Freshwater > Lake > Lake biofilm | place: USA...
GGGCGAGTGCGTGACCGCGATGACGACTGCGGCCCCCCGACTGCTCCAGCGGCTCATCGCCGAGGGGCGGATCCAGGGCGTCATTTCGCTCGGCGGCGGCGGTGGCACGGCGATCGCGTCGGCGGCCATGCGGCCGTTGCCGATCGGCTTTCCGAAGCTGATTGTTTCGACGCTCGCCAGCGGCAACACGGCCCACTACATGGGCACGACCGATATCACGATGATGCCGGCCGTGGTGGACGTGCAGGGGCTCAACCGAATCTCCCGCACGATCTTCGCCCGGGCGGCCGCGGCCATCTGCGGCATGGTCGAGGCGGACGTCTCACCCACCGACGACAAGCCGCTCGTCGTGGCCAGCATGTTCGGCAACACGACGAAGTGCATCGAGGCGGCCGTGCCGCTCCTGGAGCAGGCGGGCTACGAGGTGGTCGTCTTCGCCGCCACGGGCACGGGCGGCCGCGCCATGGAAGCCCTGATCGCCAGCGGCCTCGTGGCCGGCGTGCTCGACATCACGACGACGGAACTGGCCGACGAGCTCGTCGGCGGCGTGCTGTCGGCCGGCCCCGAGCGGCTCGATGCCGCGGCGAAGCACGGCGTGCCGGCGATCGTCGCCCCTGGCTGTCTCGACATGGTGAATTTCGGCGAGCGGCACACGGTGCCCGAAGCGTTCGCCGGCCGCACGCTCTACGCCCACAACCCGCAGGTCACGCTCATGCGGACGACGCCGGGCGAGTGTGCGACGCTGGGCACGCTCCTGACCATGAAGGTGAACGCCTCGCGCGGCCCCGTGACCATGCTCCTTCCGCGCCGGGGCATCAGCGTGATCAGCGCGGCCGGCGGCCCCTTTCATGATCAAGAGGCCGATGCGGCGCTGTTCGGGGCGATCGAAGCCGGCCTGCGGCCGGACGTCCCCTGCATGTCGCTCGACTGTGACATCAACGCCCCAGCCTTTGCCCGTGCTTGTGTCGATGCCCTGCTCACGAACATTCGCAGCGTTTCCTCGGGAGTCGGTTCATGCCCCACGTAAAGCATTACGGCGTCTTTCAGTTCAAGCCCGAAGTCAGTGCCGGCCAGATCGCCACCTGCTTTCGGGAGATGGCGGGCATGGTTGGACGGATTCCCGGTCTCCTCGATTTCCATTACGGCCCCTATGACAGCGGCGAGGGGCTGAACGACGGATTCACCCACGGCTTCATCATGACGTTCGCCAGCCCGCAGGCCCGTGACGAATACCTGCCGCACCCGGAGCACGAGCGGGTGAAGGCGATCGTGGTGCCGTGCCTCGCCCGCGTGATCGTGTTCGACTTCAACATGCCCGCCTGATTTGGAGGTTCTCCGATGCGCATCGCTCCGCATTTGACTGGTGCCGGCTCGGGGGCGGCAAAAGTCTCGTCGCGTGGGCCGCGGCGGCCCAATGCTCCTCGAGCGTTCGCCGACCCCCTCGCCTCCCGGCTTGGGGTGGTGCTTGTTGTTGTCTCGTGGACAATCAGTGCTCATGCTGCCGAGCCGCGGTCGCTGTTCGATGGGGCGTCGCTGGCGGGCTGGGATGTGCGGGCGGGGGAAGAGAAGTGGTGGAAGGCGGCCGATGGCATGATCGTGGGCGGGTCGCTCACGGAGAGCGTGCCGCACAATACGTTTCTGGCCACGAAGGACGAGTTCGGGGATTTCGAACTCACGTTCAAGATCCGCATCCGTGGCGGCGGCGGCTTCGTCAATTCCGGTATCCAGATCCGCAGCACGCGGGTGCCGCAGTCGCATGAGATGAAGGGCTACCAGGTCGATGCCGGCCCGGGCTGGTGGGGAAAACTCTATGACGAGTCGCGCCGGAACAAGGTCATCGGTGAGCCGAAGGACGGGAAGGCCTTGGCTGCTGCGATCAAGGAAGGCGAGTGGAACGAATACAGGATTCGCGCGGAAGGACCATCGATCCGTTCGTGGATCAACGGCGTCGCGGCGCTCGGCTTCGTCGAGAACGATCCCGCGATTCCGCTCACCGGCCTGATCGGCATTCAGGTGCACGGCGGCGGCAAGGCGCAGGTCGAGATCAAAGACATCACGCTCGCGCGGCTGCCGGGGCCGCCTGCCGGCGCCCCGTCGCCGGCCGGCCCGGCGCCGACGGAGCCACTCTCCGCCACCGACGAATCGCGGCACTTTTCGCTCGCCGAAGGCTTCACGGCGGAACTCGTGCTCGAAGAGAGCACCGACGCCACAAACCCGCATGGCAAGTTCGTGGCGCTGGCGTTCGATGCCCACGGTCGGCTCTGGACCACGACGGCGCTCGAATATCCCGTCGATGGCAACGAAAGCCCGCAGGCAGCCCAGCGGCTCTATGCGACGGGCGGCCGCGACAAGGTGCTCGTGATCGATGACCCGTGGGCTGCGAAGCCATCGCCCCCGCGGGTGTTTGCCGATGGCCTCGCGATTCCGCTCGGCGTGCTCCCCTACCGCGACGGCGCGATCGTGCCGTATGGCCCCGAGATCCGCTTCTATCGTGATGCCAATGGCGACGGTCGCGCCGACGGCCATGAGACCGTGCTCGAGGGCTTTGGGGTTCAAGACTCGCACCTCTTTCCGCATCAGTTCACGCGGGCGCCGGGCGGCTGGATCCTGCTGGCGCAGGGCCTCTTCAACACATCGCTCGTGAAACGCCCCGGCGGGAAGCCATTCGCCGATGGCACGACGGAAGTGCCCTTCACGGAATGCAAGCTGGCCCGGATGCGGCCGGATGGCTCTTCCTTCGAAACGCTCACCGGCGGCCCGAACAACATCTGGGGCCTGACGATCTCCCGCGACGGGGAGACCTGGCTGCAAGAGGCCAACGACATGGGCTTTCCCATCGCTCCCTACGAGCCGGGCTCGCGGTATCCCTCGCGGGATAGCAACCGCCTCAGGCCCTATCAGCCCATGATGCCCGCACCGTTGGGCCCGGCGCAGATGGGAGGCACCGGTCTGAGCGGCCTCGCGCTCGCCGACGATCTCGACGGCTGGCCGGGCCCATGGGGTGCCGGCGCTAACGCGTCGCCCGACGAACGAGTGTTTTACGTCGCGAATCCGATCACAAACCGGATTCAGTCGATCATCGCGACCCGTGCGGGCGAGCGTTCCACTTATCGCAAGGGCCCCGATCTCCTCGTCAGCGGTGACAGAGCGTTTCGCCCGGTGGCGGTCCAGTTCGGCCCGGACGGCTGCCTCTACGTCGTCGACTGGTACAACAAGGTCATCTCCCACAACGAGGTGCCGCGGAACCATCCTGACCGGGACCGTGTCCGCGGCCGGATCTGGCGGATTCGGCATGCCTCGCAGTCGCTGCGTGAGCCGGTCGCCGTGGCGAAACTGCCCACGGAAGAACTGCCGAAGTATCTCGGTGCCGCGAACGCGCGGATTTCCGACCTCGCCTGGCAGGAAATCGTCGACCGCAAGGCGACAACGCTTGTGCCCCTGCTCGCAAAGCGGGCTGCCGACGCGGGCGAGCCAGTCGCCGCCCGCGCAGGCTGCCTGTGGGCCCTCGAAGGGATGGGTGCCGTAACGGTGCCTGTGCTGGAAACGCTCGTGGCTGATGCAAGCCCCGACCTGCGGCATGCGGCGATCAGGATCGCGGCGACGGTCTGCTCCGAGGCCGACTTCCGCCGGCTTGCCACGCCTCTCGTCGATGACCCAGCTCCGAAGGTGCGGGCGGCGGTCGGCGATGCGCTGCGGCGGATTCCCGTTATGGAGCCCGACACGATCGCCCTCATCATGCGGCTCGGTCGCGAGCGGGCGACGGGTGATCCGTGGGCCGTGTACGACCGTGACTTCGAGCGGTATCTGGCCCGGTGGGCGCTGGAACGGCATGTCGACCAGGTTGCCGCGTTCCTCGACTCGCCGGCGGGCCGCACGCTGCCGATCGAGAACCGTCTGATCGCCACCTTGGCCCTGGCGCCGAAGGCTGCCGCGCCGGCGTTCGCGAAGCTGGTGGCCGAGGTGGGGCGTCCCCTCGACGCCGAGGAATTGCGGGTCCTCGCGAGTCAGGCCGAGGTGCCCGAGGTGGGGGCTGCGGTGCGACGGCTCGCTCTCGCCCCGGTGTCGCGGGGGGCCACGCTCCGCGGGCTTCTGGGCTTACGGACCAGCCTGAACAGTCCGGGCATCGAGCCGATCGTGGCGGAGGCCACACCCGCTCTCTTCGCCCCGGGCGCCACTTCCGGCGACGTGCAGCTGGCCCTCGAACTCGCAGGGGCGTTCAAGCTGCGAGCTCTCGAACCGCAGGTGGCAGCGGTGATCGCGAACCCGAGCACCACCGCCGAACAGCGGCGGGCCGCGATCCGCTGCCTCCGGGAAATGGGCGGGATGACCGTCGAGACGATGCACACACTCCTGGCGGCGCCGGCGGCCGATGCACAGCTCCGCTCCGACGCGATCACGGCATGTGCCGAATCACGCGATCCTGCCACCTGTGCGGCGATCGTCGATGCCTGGGACGATCTGGCGTTTCACGAGCGGCCGGCGGTGGCGTCGGTCTTGGCGCGGCACCGTGAAGGGGCGCGAGCCATCGTGGCCGCGATCCGCGCTGACGACATCGATGCCGCCACGCTGCCGCTGGCCTCACTCGCCGACATGCGGACGGTGCTCGGCAACGATCCTGCGGTCGAGGAGGTCTGGGCCGGGCTGACTGCCGGTGCGACGGCCGTGCTGCGACTGCCGGGCAGCGATGCTGCAACCGGTGCGACGGTGTCGCTGGACGGCCCCTTTACAGTCGAGGCCTGGGTGAATCTCGAGGCTCCGATCGGCAACGAAGACAGCCTGCTGGCCGCCGATGGCCTGCTCGATATGAACTTCTGTGATTCACGGTTCCGCGTCTGGACCAAGCAGCATGGGGATCTGGTCGTCGCGAAGTCGGCCACCATGCCCGAGGCCTGGACTCACTACGCGGTCACGCGCGATGCCGAGGGGATGTTTCGGATCTACGTCGATGGCGAGCTCGATGCCGAAGGGACGGCCCGTGAGACGGACCCCTACCCCGGCGTGCGGATCGGCTACAGTACGCCCCAGGGCAAGGAGAAAGGAACCCGCGGCCGGATCGCCGAGTTCCGCGTCTGGAGCCAGGCCCGCACGGCCGATGAAATCCGGGCCGACTTCGACCGCAGCTTCGCCGGCGATGGTGACCGGCCGGCGAGCCTCGTGTCGTTTCACGGCAGCGCGGCGTGGGGATCGCTCGGCGGCGACGCCCGCGTGGAGCCCGCGATCGATGCCCCGAAACTCATCACGACGGCGGAGCTTGCGGCCCGCTCGGAGAAGTTCGCACGGTTTCGCTCGCTCGCGGAGAACGCCGGCGACGCAGCCCGGGGGCAGGCCTTGTTCGCGGCGAAGTGCCTCGTCTGCCACCAGCAGGGCGGACAGGGGGGCAAGGTGGGGCCGGTGCTCGACGGTCTCGGCGTGACGGGTGTGGAGGCGATTCTGCGGAACGTGCTCACGCCGAATGCGGCGATGGAGGGGGGCTATCGCAGCTTCCGCGTCGTCACGAAGGACGGCCGGATCGTGCAGGGCTTGCTCGTCTCGCGTGATGCCGATGCGATCGTGATCCGCCAGCCCAATACGGCCGACATCCGCATCCCGGCGAAAGAGGTGACGCAGGCCGACTTCACCGGCATCTCCGTGATGCCCGAAGGCCTGCTCGAATCGATGCAGCCGCAGGAGGTTTCCGACCTGTTCGCCCACCTGAAGTCGCTTACTGGGGCCGCGACACGTCCGTAGGCTGGATGCGGTATCCTAACGACGGTTCGCACCCGTTGATTCCACCTTCACTCGGGGAGTTGTTCGTGACGGCTCACTTGTTTCGGGGATTGACCATCCTGTGTCGAGTCGCAGCGTGGGCGGGAGTCGTGGTGGCATCGCCCTGTGTGGTGCTCGCTGAATCTCCTGTCGTGTTCGAGAAGACGGTTCTCACCGACCGTTTCCACGCTGAGGCAGCTGGGCTCGGCGACATCGACAAGGACGGCCACGGTGACGCCGTCTACGGTCCCTACTGGTATGCCGGCCCGACCTTCGCCGAGCGGTTCGAGATCTATCCGCCGCAGGACTTCGACCCCAATCAATACTCGAACAACTTCATGACGGCGGTGGCAGACGTCGATGGCGACGGCCGGCTCGACGTGATCGTCAACGAATGGCCCGGCAAGGCGGTGCACTGGCTCAAGAACCCGGGCGGCCGCACGGGCACCTGGGCCAAGCACCTGATTCATCCCACGGTCGACAACGAGTCGCCGACGTGGCTCGACGTCACCGGCGACGGCGTGCCGGAACTCGTGTTTCACACCGGTGGCGTGCTCGGGTACGCCCGGCCGTCGGAGCGAACGGCGACCGAACGCTGGACCTTCCTGCCCTGCTCCGCCCCGGAACAGTGGGGCCAGTATCAGCACGGCCTCGGCGCCGGTGATCTCAACGGCGACGGCCGCCGGGACCTCCTGATGAACAGCGGCTGGTGGGAGCAGCCCGTCGCCGGTGCAGCCGGGCAGACGCCTCCGGTCTGGACGAAGCACGCCGTGGACTTCGGCGGCGGGGGGGCGCAGATGCATGCCCTCGACGTGGATGGCGATGGTGATGCCGACGTGATCACGAGCATCGAGGGGCATGGCTACGGCCTGTCGTGGTTCGAGCAGGCGAAGAAGGGGGGCACGGTCGAGTTCATCGAGCACGCGATCCTGCCCCGGCACGCGGAGCGGACGCTCGACGGCGTGCAGTTTTCGCAGCCGCATGCGGTGGCCGTCGTGGACGTCGACGGTGACGGCCTCCACGACATCGTCACCGGGAAGCGGTTTTGGGCACATGGTCCCAAGGGGGATCCGGACCCGGGCGGCACGCCCTGCCTCTATTGGTTCAAGCTGCACCGCACGGATGCCGGGGTCAGGTGGACGCCGCATGAGATCGACGCGGCGTCGGGCGTCGGAACCCAGCTGGCGGTCGGTGACCTGAACGGTGATCGCCGCCCCGACATCGTGATCGGGAACAAGAAGGGAGGCTTCGTGTTCACGCAGAAACCGGGCACCCCCGGCCAATCCCGGTGACCGAATTCCGCCGGCCGATTCATTTCCCGAATTCAGCGGGCGATGTAGGCTTATGCAGGCAGCCTCGGACGCACAAGGGAATCACATGCCTATCCGTTTTCTGGCGTCGTTTATTCTGTTCCTCGCCGGCAGCCTGCCGGCCCTCGGCGCGGAGGCCCAAAAGGCCGCCGACCCGTTTTCGACGGCCCGCGAGCTGCTCACGCTGCCACCGCGTCCGGCCCGCCCTGCCCTGCCCCCGAGCAGCCTGCCGCTGCAGGTGATCGACGGGGAACGGATCGCGTTCGTCGGCAACTCGACGGCGGAGCGGCTCGACATGTTCGGCACGTTCGAATCGCTGCTTCATGAGCGGTTTCCGGGCAAGCATCTCGTCGTGCGGAACTTCGCCCGCCCAGCCGACGAGGTGGCCAGCCGGGAACGGGGCGGCCGCGGCGGGAGCTACACGGCGCTCGACGACCCGCTCGCCGCCTTCGGCGCCGACACCTTCTTCCTCTTCTTCGGGTTCAACGAATCGTTCGCCGGACCCGCCGGCGTCGCGCAGTTCACCAAGCAATACGAGAGTTTTCTCGACAGCCATGCCAAGCAGTATCCGCGGGACGACACGAAAGCCGCACCGCGGTTCGTGATCGTGTCGCCGATCGCGGTCGAGCCGACGGGAGATCCGCTCATGCCCGATGCCGAGGCCCAGAACAAGGCGCTCGGCATCTATCGCGACGCGGTGAAGGCCGTAGCGGCCAAGCGGGGCGTCGCGTTCGTCGATCTCTTCGACGTGACGCGCGACAGGTTCGCCGCCGAATCGGGCCGGCAGTTCACGATCAACGGGTGCCATGTGAACGAGGCCGGCGACGTGGTCGTCGCCGAGGCCCTCGATCGGGCGCTCTTCGGGCCGCCGCCTGCGAAGCGGATCGACGCCGCCGCATTCGCCAGGCTGAAGGCCGCGGTCAACGACAAGTCGTGGATCAACATGCAGGATCACCGGATGGTGAATGGCTGGTACGTCTACGGCGGCCGGCGGACCTGGGACACCGAGACGTTTCCCCGCGAGTATCTGAAGATCCGCGCCATGGCCGCCGTCCGCGACCGGTATGTCTGGGACATCGCTGCCGGCAGGCCGGTGCCGCCGCAGCCGGATGACTCGCAGACGGGCGAGTTGTTCGTGCCCCAAACCCGGTTCGGTCAGCCCGGCCAGAGCTACAGCGAAGACCAGGGGCGTGGGCCGACGATCAAGTCGCCCGAGGAACTGGCGGCCAGTTGCGAGGTGCCACCGGGCTTCGAGATCGAGCTCTTCGCCGACGAGCGGCGGTTTCCGGAGATCGCCAACCCGGTGCAACTGGCCTTCGACTCCAAGGGGCGGCTCTGGTTGTCGACGATGCCGAGCTATCCGCAGTGGGAGCCGGGCCAGCCCAAACCCGCCGACAAGCTCGTGATCCTGGAAGACACCGACGGGGACGGCTCGGCCGACGCGAGCACGGTCTTTTATGACAAGCTCCACTGCCCGACCGGGTTTCAGTTCTTCGACGGCGGCGTGCTCGTCATGGATCAGCCGCGGATGCTCTGGCTGAAGGACACAGATGGCGACGACAAGGCCGACGTGGTCGTGACGGTGCTCGATGGCTGGGCCACGGAGGACACGCACCACACCGTCGGCGCGTTCGAGATGAGCCCCGGCGGGTTGCTCCACATGCTGGAGGGCGTGGCGATGACGACGGCCGTCGAGACCCCGTGGGGCCCCTTCCGCAATTCCAATTCATCCGGGGCCTACGTGCTCGACCCGCGGACCTGGAAGATCACCCACTTCAACACGCCCGGCTACGGCAACCCCTGGTGCTACGTGTTCAACGAGTGGGGCCAGGGCATCTGTGGCGACGGCACCGGCGCCGCGCAGCACTGGGATACGCCGCTCTCCGGCGCCCAGTACCGGGGCCGCAAGGGCATGAACCCCGTCTTTCCCACCGACGGCATGCGGCCGGTGGTGGGCAGCGAGTATCTCCGCACGCGGCAGTTCCCCGCCGACGTGCAGGATCAGTTCATCTACGCCTGCGTGATCAACATGAACGGCATGCCGCGGTGGAAGATCTCCGACGACGGCGCCGGCTACAAGGGGGAGCGGATCCGGCGCGAGGTGGAGGGCAAGCAGGTGCCGTTCGACCTCATCAAGAGCACCGACAAGCACTTTCGGCCGGTCGATCCGCAGATCGGGCCCGATGGCGCGCTCTGGTTCGGCGACTGGGCCAATCCGCTCATCGGCCACATGCAGTACAGCCAGCGGGATCCCAATCGCGACCACAAGCACGGCCGCGTGTACCGGCTCGTCTACAAGGACAAGCCGTTGCTGACGCCGGAGACGCAGGCCGGGAAAGCGACTCGCGACGTGCTCGAGCAGCTGAAGTCGCCCGAGTGGCGGACGCGCTACCGGGCCCGGGCCGACCTGCAGTCCCGGCCGCAGGCGGAGGTGTCGGCCGCGGCCGCCGACTGGGTGAACGCGAATGCGTCGGCCTCGGAGGCTGACCGCCTGCGGTTGGAGCAACTCTGGCTCCAGCAGTGCTTTCACGCCGTGGATGAAGGGCTGCTCGGGCGATTGCTGAAGTCGGCCGTGCCCGACGCCCGGGCTGGGGCCACCCGCGTGCTCGCCCACGAGCGGGACCGGATCGCCGGCGCCGAGCGACTGCTCATTATCCAGGCGACCGACGCCCATCCGCGGGTGCGGACGGAGGCCGTGCGTGGGCTGAGCTTCTATCCCACCTCCGATGCCATGGCGGCGGTCGTGGCCGCGGCCAACATGACGCCGGAGGACAGGTTCGTCACGTACACCTGTGACGCCGCGCTCCACGCCAACCTCGACGTGTGGAAGAGTCTGCATGCGGCGGGCCACTTCGTCACCAAGGGCTCCCCTGCCGAGCGGATCTGTGCCAGCGTGCTCGGCCTCGACAAGATCGCGGCCGAGATGGCGCCGCACCTCAAGCTCCTGCTCTCCGAGGAGTCGCATCCCGAGGAGCAAAAGAACAAGGCCCTCACGGTACTGGCTGGCATGAAGGGGGGTACTGTCGAGGGGGGCAAGGCCGTGTTCCGCCGCGTGTGCATCAACTGCCACAAGGTGGGCGACGATGGCGCCACTCTCGGCCCCGACATGACGCAGGTGGGCAAGCGGCTCGACGGCTACAAGCTGCTCGAGTCGATCATCTATCCCAATGCGGCGGTCGAGGAAAAGTATCTCTCGACGATGATCCTGACCGATGACGGCCGTAGCATCACGGGGCTGCTCGTGAGCGAGACGCCGGAGGAGGTGGTGATCTTCGACGGCAAGGAGCAGAAGAAGATCCCGGTGGCCGAGATCGACGAGCGGACGAAGCTCAAGCAGAGCAGCATGCCCGACGGCCTCGCCGGCACGCTCTCGCCGACCGAGCTGCTCGACGTCGTCGAATACCTCCGCAGCCTCAAGTAGGCTCGTCACTCCGTGACGGGCTGGAGTGGCCCGTTGCGGAGCAACGGGCCTACGGGGCGCGAGCCGCCCGAATGACGACCTCGATCTCGAGCGGCGAGTCTGCGGGCGGCACCGGGCACTCGGCGGCGAGCAGATGAAAGCCCTCGTTCTGCCGTTCTCGCGGCGTCGGCGGCGCAGCCGGCCTGGTCTCCCACACAGCCGCCGCCGGGCTCACCACCAGCTCCACCGCTCGGCCGTCCCTTGCCAAAACGGCCGTCCTGCCTTGCAGCTGCGGCGGGGTATCGACCATGCACTGCCACCGCACGCGATCGACCGGCCTGACGATCGTATCGCGAACCCGGACCTCGTGCGTGGAAGGATCGAGCGAGATTTCCCGCTCGACGCTGGCGGCCAGCCGCTCCTCACCGAACGTGTAGGCGGGCGTGAGGTCGAACCGGACCGAATAGGGCGGCCGGTCGAGCTGGGATGCCGTGATCCGGCAGGGCTCGCAGCGAGGATTCTGCATCCGGTCGCCGATGAGCACGACGTTGTGCGACCGGGCGTTGAGCCGGAAATACTCCCACCGGTCCGCGCCGAAATACCCCGGGAGGTTGTAGTCGTCGCCGCCGAGGTCGTGGATCCAACGCCGTCCAGCGGCCTCGACGACGAAGCTGCCCACGTCCATATGCCCGTGGCTCGCCGCCGGCGTGCCCCCCTTCCCCGCGACGAACACAGCCTGTGGGTCCCACCACGCAGACCGCAGCATTGCCACCGGCTGCTCGCCGGCGAAGGCCGCGGCGGTGGGAAGCGGGGGTGTCGGTGCGGTGGGCTCGACGGGCAGCCAGAGGAGGTGCAGCGGAAAGAACCGATTGTTGCCCCCGCGCTTCCGCAGGGAATCACGGCGGTCCCACAGGCCCGTGCGCAGGTCACCGGCGAGCGCATGATCAGCCGCCCGCTCGATGAGCCAACCCCGACAGGCCGTGAGCGGATCGATTCCCGGCCCGGCATCGGCGAAGTTGAAGAACCGCTCCGACGGCCCCCGTACATGAGCCATGAACGCGGCACCTGCCAGAAGGTGACGTGGGGTCTCGATCGGGCGGCCCAGCCCGGCTGCGATCGCCAGCCCGAGCACGTGATACTCGGTGCCGTAGTCCCAGTAGCCCGGTCCTTCGGGATAGCCGCCATCGGGATCGTAGAATCGGGCAGACCGCTCGACGATATCGAGACACTCGGCGAATGGCAGTGCGGCGAGTGACTCGTCGTCGGCGGCGACCACCGCGCAGGCCGCCATGATCCCTGCCCCGCACACCTGCGACCAATTGTTGTGCACCCGCCGCCAATGAGCCTTGGTGGCGAGTTGCTTCTTCGCCGGCTCGATCGCCTTCACCCGCAGCGCGTCGCGATAGCGCTCGTGTTGCTCCGGCGTGAGATCATCGTGCAGCCAGTCGAGGCCGACCGCGACGGCAAATGCCATCTCGGCGACGTCGAGAAAGTGGGACGGATTCCAGTCAGGCAGGCTGCAGGCGGCGTCGAGTTCTTTCACGCATCGGTCGAAAGAGGCCTGTTCTCCCGTCAGCCGCCAGGCCATGGCGGTGTGGAGCACCATGGCGATGGAATGTCGGGATTCCTTGAGCAGCCGCTTACCGTCGGGGATCCGGTGTTCGCAGGTCCGCTCGCCCCGTGCGTTCTTCGCCGACACGAGCACGGCGTCGCGGATCACGCCCAACAGCGGGTCGGCGTCGATCCGCGTGCGGACGCGTGCTTCGGCTGCCGGCGTGAGCAGGAGCCGCGGGTGGGGCGGCAGGTCGCCGGCGACGGCCTGGCCCGCTGCCACGGCCATGACGACCATCGCAACGCGAACCATCGACTGGAAGCGAGACTGGCTGAACATCAGGGGGCGGCTGCCTTGATGGCCTTTACGCGGGAGGCTTCGGGCTCGAGCTGCTTGTAGAAATCATCGAGAGGATAGCAGCCGCTGCGGAGGCCGTGGCGGGGAGCCGTCGTGCAGTCGCTGAACGTGCGGCAGATGCCCGTGCGGGCGAGCGTCGTCCCGGCGAGGGCATCGGCCGGAAGCTCGGGGTAGGAGAGCACCATCCGGCCGAGGCCCACGATGTCGATCCAGCCAGCGCGGACGACCGCCTGGGCCGCATGGGCCACGTACTCCTGGAGATAGGTGTAGCCCGACCCTACCATCACGAGCCCTGGCACGGCGGCCTTGGCTCGGGCGGAGGCCTCGATCTGCCGCCACACGCCCACGAGCGGATCCTCCGGTGGCGGATAACCGTCGGAGGGTGGAAAGGCGGCGGGCCGCTGAACGTGGGGCACGGTATATGGGCTGCCTGCCGACAGGTTCGCGCTCCCCACGCCGAGGTCGCGAAGCATCTCCAGCAGCGCGATCGGCTCTGCCAAGTCGGCCCGCAGCGGATCATTCGGATCGACGCCGAAGCCGCAGTCATAGGGGAGTGCCGTGGAAAACGGAAACGGCTCGCCGTGATCGCCGACCTTGTGCCAGGGCACGGTGTCGAAGAGCGACAGCCGCACGCCGATGGTGAGACCGGGGCATTCGGCTCGCACCCGCTCGATGAGCGTGCGAAGCAGTCGCGTGCGGCCCGCGAAGTCGCCGCCGAAGCGTCCCGCCCGACGCCGCGCCGACAGGAACTCGTGCACGAGGTAGCCATGACAGGCCTTGAGATCGACCATCTCGAACCCGACGGCCGCAGCATCGCTGGCAGCGGCCACATAGGCGTCGATGAGCCGCTCCACGTCGTCGTCCGAAAGCACGCAGGTTTCGTCATGGGGATCGACTCCGTGCCGGGCATCGAGCAGCGGATGGTGGTAGGCGATCCGCGGCTGCCAGCCCGCCGCCGTGGGCCTGGAAAACCGGCCGGAGTGCGTGAGCTGGAGAGCCACGAGCAGGTCGTCGGTCGTGCCATGTCGTTCGCGGTGGGCGGCCTGCACGGCTTCGAGCAGCCGCGCAAACCCTTCGCGGCCGCAGGCACCGGCCAGCAGTTGGTTGGGATTGGCGCGGCCCTCGGCGAGCACCGCCACGGCCTCGCCTCCCCAGATCAGCTTGGCGCCGCTCTCACCGAACCGCCGCCACCGCCTCAGCAGCGTGTCGGTCGGCCTGCCGTCAGTCGACGCATCCCAGCCCTCCATGGGGTGGATGCACCAGCGGTTGCCCACGCGGCGGCCACCGATCGTGATCGGGGCGGCAAGCGGCGAGCCTTCGGCGGCCGAGAGGATCGTGTCGTCGAGCGGGATCGGCGCCGCAATCGTACGGCAATGGGCTCGCAGGTCGTCGGCGGTGCGAAAGCGGGCGATGCGTGGATACACGGTGCGGTCCTCCGCGGTGCAGCATAGCCGTCAGGGCATGGTCGTGGCGTCATGAGGCAGGCGAGCATTGGCAGGGTGGGTGAATACCATCAGGAGGTGACGCGGAACATCGGCGTGCCGTCCTCGTGTGGTTTGTGTGGAAAGAGGCAGTGACCGATACTCGGGGCATGACACACGCTGCATCCGACATGGACCACCTGCCTTGTGATCCCGCGACGCTCGTGCGGCCGCGTCGCCACATCCGCGGCATGTCCGCGATCCTGCTGCCATTCACCGCCGACCGGCGGATCGACTGGGATGCGTTTGCCGCGCACGTGGCCCGTACGGCCGCGGCCGGCATCACGCCTGCCGTGAACATGGACACGGGATACGTGCAGCTTGTCGACGACGTGACGCGCCGCACAGCCTTGCGGATCGCGCGGGACACGCTTGGCACTGGTGGCGAACTCGTGGCCGGGGCATGCGTGGTTGACGCAGCCGGAGCTCACTTCGATGAGCCGGCGTATGGTCGGCAGCTCGACATGATTTCCAGCGTCGGCGGTCTGCCGGTCATCTTTCCGTCGTTCGGGCTCACGACTGGGAGCGATGCAGACTTCGTCGGCCGGTGTCGGCAGCTCGCATCGCGTGCGGATCGCTTCGTCGGCTTCGAACTCTCGACCGAGTTCGCACCGAGCGGCCGGGTGCTGTCGCTCGCGGCCTATGACGAGCTGATGCAGATTCCAAACTGCATCGGGGCCAAGCACTCGTCGCTCTCGCGGCGGCTCGAATGGGAACGGCTCGCCCTGCGGGATCGCGTGCGGCCCGAGTTCCACGTGTTCACGGGCAACGATCTGGCCATCGATATGGTGCGGTATGGCAGCGACTGGTTGCTCGGCCTCTCGACGGCAGCGCCGGCGGCGTTCGCCCTGCGGGATCGGTGGTGGGCCGAGGGGGACTGCCGCTTCGACGAACTCGATGACGCCCTGCAGTCGCTCGGGGACTTTGCGTTTCGCCGGCCGGTGCCTGCCTACAAGCATTCGATGGCCCAGGCCCTGCACCTCCAGGGCTTGCTCGCCTCCGACGAGCCGCATCCCGACAGTCCGCGGAGGCCCGATTCGGATCGGGAGATCATCGCCACGTTCCTCGACCGAATCGACAGGGCCGTCACGGCGTCGTCCGCTGCCGCACCGCTGCCGGCGTGACACCCGGTACACTCATCTGTTTGTGAAGTCGTGAAGAGCGTGTGCCCCGGATCATGAACAAAGCCTTCTGTAAAGAGCCCGACACGAGCCTGCCGCCGCAGTGCCCGAGGTGCGGCAACGTGGGGGTGCAGGTCGGGCCTGCCACGCTCGCGGCGCACGTGACGGCGGAGGCCGTTGAGATCCTCGGTGAACCGGCCTACTGCTGCGGCACCGACGCCTGCGACGTGGCCTACTTCGACCTCCTGGAGCGGGTCGTGCCGGTGGCGGACGCCCGCGGTCTGGCCTGGCCCAAGGATCCGGCCGGGCCTCTCTGCGGCTGCCACGGGCTCACGGTGGACGACGTCGACGCCGATCTGGCCGAGGGGGCGCCGACGCGGGTGAAGGCCGTCGTGCAGCTGGCCGGACAGGCCGGCGCCGAGTGCGTGATCAAGAGTCCCGACGGCCGGCCCTGCGTGGCCCGCGTGCAGCGACACTACATGCGGCGCCGGGCCGAATCGGGACGCGTCTGACATGCGGCTCATGAGCTGGAACATCCACAAGGGCATCGGCGGCCGCGATCGTCGCTACTCGCTCGCGCGGATCATCGACTGTATCGAGGCCGAGAATCCCGACCTCATCTGCCTGCAGGAGGTCGATCGCCATGTCCGCCGCAGCCGGTATGACGACCAGCCGCGGCTGCTCTCCCGCTCGTTTCATTGCCATGCGGTGTTTCAATCCACGGTCGCCGTCGGCGATGGCTCCTACGGCAACCTCGTGCTCTCGCGGTGGCCGATCGCGAGCCGGCATCGGATCACCCTTCGCCGCCGAACGCGAAAGCCGCGCGGCGCCCAGCTGCTCGTCGTCGATTCGCCGGAGGGACGGCTTCACCTCGTGCACACCCACCTCGGCCTCGCGGAGCAGGAGCGGCACTGGCAGGTGCAGCGGCTGCTCGGCCACATGCTTTTCCGGTCGGCCGAGCCGCACCCGACGCTGGTGGTAGGCGACTTCAATGATTGGCGCGATACGCTGGCATCCGGCCTGCTGAAGCTCGAGGGGTTCCGGCAGGTGACGAGCCCGACCAGCCGGTTTCGCACGTTCCCGGCCTGGCTGGCGATCGGGTCGCTCGACAAGGCGTTCGTCCGCGGCGGCATCGACGTGCGGCATGCGCGGGTGGTGCGGACGAGCCTCGCGAAGGTGGCGAGCGACCACCTCCCGCTCGTGATCGACTTTCACGTGCGGCCTGCTTAGCCTGACGCTATTCCGCTCATCACCTCGGTCGCGGCGGCGATCGTGGCCTCGATGTCGGCGTCGGTGTGTGCCATGGAGAAGAAGAGCGCCTCGTACTGGCTGCACGGCAAATAGATGCCGCGGTCGATCATGCCCCAGAAGAAGGTGGCGTAGCGTGCCGTGTCGCTCCGGGCCGCCGTCTTCCAGCCCGTCACGGGCACGGGCTCGGAGCCCGACTGGAAAAACGTGGTCATCATGCTTCCGACGCGGGCCGTCCATGTCGTGAGCCCCGCCTGAGCCGCGGCCGTGCGGAAGCCGGCTTCGAGGCGGCCGCCGCGGCGGTCGAGCGCCGCATAGGGGGAGGCATCGCGAAGTTCCTCGAGCGTGGCGGTGCCTGCGGCCACGGCCAGCGGATTGCCGGCGAGGGTGCCCGCCTGAAACACCTTGCCGGCCGGCAGCACATGATCCATCACGTCGGCACGGCCGCCGTAGGCGCCAAGCGGCAGGCCGCCCCCCACGATCTTGCCGAGCGTCGTCAGGTCGGGCGTGACGGCCAGCAGTTCCTGGGCGCCGCCGTAGGCGAGCCGGAAGCCGGTCATCACCTCGTCGAACACGAGCAGCGCGCCGTGCCGGCTCGTGAGCCGCCGGGCCGCCTCCAGGAACTCCCGAGACGGCACGACGAGGCCCATGTTCCCCACCACCGGTTCCAGGAGCACCGCCGCGATCGTGTCGCCATGCTCGCGAAATGCGTCCTCGAGCTGCTCCGGCTGGTTGTAGTCGAGCACGAGCGTGTCGCGGGCGGTGCCCGCGGTGATGCCCGGGGAGTCAGGCACGCCCAGCGTGGCGGCCGATGATCCTGCGGCGACGAGCAGCGCATCGACGTGGCCATGGTAGTTGCCGGCGAACTTGATGATCCGATCACGACGCGTGAATCCGCGGGCCAGCCGAACGGCGCTCATGGCGGCCTCGGTGCCGCTGCTCACCATCCGCACCTTCTCGATGCTCGGCACGGCCGCGATGATCAGTTCGGCCAGACCGCTCTCCGCCTCGGTTGGCGCACCATAGCTCGTGCCGCTGGCGAGCACGTTTTCGATCGCGGCCATCACCCGCGGATGTCGATGACCGAGGATCATCGGCCCCCAGGAGCCGATGTAATCGAGATAGGTGTTGCCATCGACGTCGGTGAGCCGTTGGCCGAGGGCGCTGCGGAAGAAAATCGGCTCGCCGCCGACGCCGCCGAAGGCGCGAGCGGGGGAATTAACGCCGCCGGGGATCAGCTGGCGGGCGCGGGCGAAGGCCTCGCGGCTGTGCATGCGGCGTGCGGCGGTGACGGCGGAGGGATGGCGGGCTGGTGTCATTTGGGCTCGGGTGGAGGGGCGGAGTCGGCCAAAAGATGCTTGGTGCGGGCGACGATCTCGGCCATGTGCGGCCGCTCCCCATAGATCTCGACGATGCTCTCGAGGAGTTCGGTGCGCCTGGCCATGAGCGGCTGCCGCCTGGCGGGATCGGCGGCGGCGGCCGCCGCGGCGAGTGCTGCCGCCTGATCGAGCGTTGCCGTCGCTCGGGCCGTGTCTTCGGCCTGCTCGCGGGCGACGAGCGGCCGCAGCCGATCGAGCTGGCGGCGGGCCAGCGCGAGCCACAGGTCGTGATCGGCGGCGGGCATCTGCGGGTCGCCGGAATGACCGTGCACGGCCACGAGCGCCTCGAGGAGCGTGGCGCAGGCCGCGGGGCTTTCCGGCTCGCGTTCGAGCGCTGCGCGATAATCCCGCTCGATCGGCGGCAGCGGCCGGCCGCCGAGTGGTCGGCGGCGGGCCCGTCGTTCGAGGGCGTCGAGCTGGAGCGTGCGGTCGAGTTCCTCCACCTGCGCCGCCCGCGGGTCGGCGGCATGCCGGTGCAGGAACAGGCCGATCAGCGCTCCCGCGTCGCGGAGATCGGCCTGCTCGTCGGCCGCGATCGCCATGATCCGGGTGTGCAGTTCGTCCGCCGTCGGCTGGCGGAACAGCAGCGAGGCCCCAGCTACGACCAGCCCGCCGATCACCGCCGCCGCCAGGCCCCGCACGAGCCACTCCCTGCGCTGTGCCCGCACCACTTCGACGCGGGTGGCCCGATGGAGATCCTCCAGCGTGGTGAAGCGATTTCGGGACCGGTGGTCGTCAGCAGGGCCGGAGCCATTCGGCTCCGTGAGATGATGGGCGCGGCCGTCGCCGCTGGTCGGCCGGGTGCCGCGGCCGGCCTCGGTGACCGCGTCTGGTGTCACACGTCTCCCCGTGGCCGCGGATGGAATGACGACGGGGCCCTGCGGGTGGGCATCGGGTTCGATCGCCTGTGTGGCCGCGTAGTGGTCGACGGGTGCCGCCGGCGTGGCGTCGGCTGGCAGCCGCGTGGCGTCGATCGCGGAGAGCAGCCGTCCCAGGGCCAGGGCGCTCGCGGGCCGGTGTGCGGGCTGTTTCGCGAGCAGCCGAGCGATCAGCTCGTCGAGCTCGGGCGCGATGTTGGGAACGAGCGTGGACACCCGGGGGGCCGGCTCCGTCCGTTGCCGGTGGATCACTTCGGCCACGTGGCTGCCCTGAAAGGGCGGTCTGCCGACGAGCATCGAGAACATCACCAGCCCGAGGGCGTAGAGATCGGCCCGATGGTCAACGGAGCCGCCTGCGGCCTGCTCGGGCGCCATGTATTCAGCGGTGCCGATGATCGTGCCTGCCTGCGTGTGGCCGGCGTCGCCGAAGAGCCGGGCGATGCCGAAGTCGGCCAGCTTCACGGTCACGCCGTCGGCCGGCTGATCGGGAAAGAGCAGGTTGGCGGGCTTGATGTCGCGGTGCACGACGCCGTGGTCGTGGGCGCTCTTGAGGGCCCGAGTGATCTCGAGCGTTAGGCCGATCGTCTCGGCGCAGCTGAATCGGCGGCCCGCCCGGATGATCTGCTCGAGCGTGCGGCCGCGGACGAGTTCCATCGCGTAGTAGGGCTGGCCATCCTCCTCGCCAAAGGCCAACAGCCGCACGATGCCCGGATGAGACAGGCTCTTCAGCGTGTCGATCTCCACGGCGAACCGGCGGCGGAGCGTGGCGTCGTCGCCCACGTGGCCGGCCAGCATCTTCACCGCCACGAGCTGGCCGGTGGCCGGGTCTTCAGCCTCGTAAACGGCTCCCATGCCGCCGCGGCCAAGCCGGGAACGGATCGTGTAGGGGCCTAGCTGAGTCGGATCCATTGACGGAGTGTATCCTGCCGCCATGCACACCACCCAGCCGACGCTCCTCCTGCCCCGTTCCACGAATCAGGCCCGTGGCCTGGCCCGGTACTGCCTGGATTTCATCCGTGATCCGCAGCCGATCGGTCCGGGCACGCTCGCCATGCTCGAGCGGTTTCATGCCGACAGCGTGGGCTGTGGCGTGTCGGCCCTCGCCCACGGGGCCAACGCCCCGACCGTGCTGCGACGGGAGGCACTTGACTCGGGGCCGGCCCGGAGGAGCCGCGGCGGCATCTGCTTTGGATCGCCGCGGCCGTGCGCCGTCGAGAAGGCCGTGGCGGCCAATAGCTCGGCCGTTCGGGAATGGGATTCCAACGGCACCAACTTCGGTTCCGACGTCGCGAAGGGGCGAACGGCCGGGGAGTTCGGCCACAACGACTTTTATCCGGTCGCGGTCGCGGCGGCTCGTGAGGCAGGGCTCGATGGCGATGCCACGCTCCGGCTGATGCTGCTCATCGACGAGATCCGCGGCCGGCTCGCGGAGGTGTTCGCGCTGCGCGCGTACGCGATCGACCACGTGCATCACGGCACGGTGGCCTGCGCCGCAGCCTACGCCGCCGCCCTGGGAGGCACCGAGGACCAGATCGAGTCGGCGATCGGGATGGCCGTGGCCCACTACGTGCCGTTCCGGGCCATTCGGGCCGGCCATCAACTCTCCGACTCCAAGGGCGCCTCGGCGGCGCTCGCGGCGGAGGCGGCCGTGATGAGTGCCCGCCGGGCGCTCGGGGGATTCCTGGGCCCGCGGGATGTCTTTCGCAACCCGCTGGCGATCTACCGGCTCAATCAGCGGTGTCCCGACGGCGAGAGCCCGTTCGACCTCGAACTCGGCGTGGCGGGAGATGCCTTCGCGATCAACGCGATGCACTTCAAGCTCGGCCTGTACGAGCACCAGTCGGCCGGTGCGCTCCAGTCGCTCGTCGATCTCTTCGTCGCCCATCCCGCCCTGGCGACGGACCTCGACGGCATCACGCGGATTCGCGTGCGAATCTACGAGCCCGCGTATTCGATCATCGCTGATCCGGCCAAGCGTACCCCGACGACGCGGCAGTCGGCCGATCACTCGCTGCCGTTCATCCTCGCCCGCACGCTGCTCAAGGCCCGCGAGGCGGTGGGGCGTGGCGACCCGCTCGGCTGGGAGTCGCTCATGCTCCTGCCCGACGACTATGCCGACGCCATGATCGCGAGCCGCGACGTCAAGCGGCTGATCGAGCGGATCGAGATCGAGCATGGTGGAGCCGAGTATGATCGGCTCTACCCCGAGGGCATTCCCACGAGCGTGGCCATCGATCACGCGCGGCTGGGTGCGCTCGGGGGTGGCCTGATCAGCTTTCCGCTGGGCCACGCCCGGTCCGATGCCGCCCGCACGGCGGCCGTCGTCGAACTCAAGTTCGCCCGGCTCGTGTCCGGCGCCGTCGCCGATCCTGCCGCGCTCCGGCAGCGGATCCGGGTGGCGGGCCGCACCCCCGACGAGATTGCGGAACTCTACGCGTTTGCCATTCAGGGATTGGACGCCGGCTGATGCGATTCCCATTCACCGGCGTGATCCCGGTCGACAAGCCGTCGGGCGTGTCGTCGCGGCGGGTGGTCGACGCGGTGGCCAGAGCCCTCGGCACGAAGATGGTGGGTCATGCCGGCACGCTCGACCCGCTCGCCTGCGGCGTGGTCGTCGTCTGCGTGGGGCATGCCACGAAGCTGGTGGACTTCGTGCATGCCACGCCGAAGCACTATCGGTCGACGTTCCTGCTCGGCCGGTCGAGCCCGTCGGACGACTTCGAAACCGAGATCGAGGAAGAGACCGATCCGGTGCGGCCGAGCCGGGACGAGATCGAGCGGGCGCTCCCCGGGTTCCGCGGCGACATCCTCCAGCGGCCCTGCGACTACTCGGCCGTCCACGTCGACGGCAAGCGGGCCTATCGGCTCGCGCGGAAGGGGCGGCCCATCGAACTCGCGGCGAAGCCCGTGCGGATCGAGCGGCTGGAGATCACGGAGTATGACTGGCCGCGGATCGGGCTCGACATCGAATGCTCATCGGGCACGTTTGTGCGTGCGATCGGCCGCGATCTCGCGGCGGCGCTCGGCACGACCGCCGTGATGGAGTCGCTCATCCGCACGGCCGTGGGGCCGTTCACGATCGGGGCGGCGACGGCGCTCGATGCCATCACGCCCGACACGACGCCTGCCGCCCTGCTGCCCGCTGTCGCGGCGGTCAGGCATCTGCCGCAGGTCACGCTCGCGAACGCGGAACTCGATGCGGCCGTCCGCGGCGGGCTGATCGAATGCCTGCTGCCCCCATCCCCGGCCGTCGCAGCCTGCGACGAGACCGGCGATCTCGTGGGCATTCTCAAGCGGCACGAGACGGGCCGCTACCGGCTCAAGCCCAACTTCCGCGGCCTCGGCTCGCACATTTGTTAGGTCATGATGCCTTTCACGACGTTGCCGGCGATGCCGGTGAGCCGGACGTCGAGGCCCTGGAATTTCGTGGTCAGGCGGTGGTGATCGATGCCCATGAGCGCGAGCATCGTCGCGTGCAGATCGTGGACCGCCACGACGTTGTCCACGGCACGGTAGCCGAGGTCGTCGGTCGCGCCCCACGTGATGCCGGGCTTGATGCCGCCTCCGGCGAGGAACACGCTGAAGCCGAGGATGTGGTGATCGCGGCCGGTCCCCTGCCCCATCGGCGTGCGGCCGAACTCGCCCCCCCAGAGCACGAGCGTGTCGTCGAGCATTCCCCGGCGGGCGAGATCCTGAATAAGCGCGGCGGTGGGGCGGTCCACCGCGGCAGCCCCGTCCTTCATGCCCTCCTCGATCCGGCCGTGGTGATCCCACGCCCGATGGTAGAGCTGGATCATCCGCACGCCCCGCTCGGCGAGCCGCCGGGCGAGGAGGCAGTTCGACGCGAATGAACCGTTGCCGGGCTCCTTCACGCCGTAGAGCTCGAGTGTCTCGGGCGTCTCGCCGCCGAAGTCGGTGAGGTCCGGCACGCTGGCCTGCATCCGAAAGGCCATTTCGTATTGGGCGATCCGCGTGGCGATCTCCGGGTCGTGCTGCTCCTCGGCCAGCATGCCGTTGAGCCGGGTCACCTCCTCCACCACCTGCCGCTGCGTGCTCTGGCAGACCCCCGGCGGGCTGCCGATGAAGTGGACGGCGTCGCCCCGCGACTGGAACGGGATGCCCTGGAAGCGGCTCGGCAGCACGCCGCTCGACCACTGCCGCGCCGAGATCGGCTGCTGGCCGTAGCGGCCGGCGGAGGTGAGCACCACGAAGCCGGGGAGGTTTTCGGAGGCCGAGCCGAGTCCGTAGAGGAGCCACGAGCCCATGCTCGGCCGGCCCTTGATGATCGAGCCGGTGTTCATGAAGGCGTGGGCCGTGTCGTGGTTGATCTGCTCGGTCTGCATCGAGCGGATCACGCACAGCCGGTCCGCCTGCCGCGCGATGTTCGGGAACAATTCGCTCACCTCGATGCCCGAGGCGCCGTGCTTCTCGAAGCGGGTGAACGGACCCCGGGCCTTGAGCTCATCGTTCTGGAGTTGGGCGAGTTGCTGACCCTTCGTGAACGACTCGGGGAAGGGTTGGCCGTCGAGCGCCTTGAGCGCGGGCTTCCAGTCGAACGACTCGAACTGTGACGGCCCGCCGGCCATGCAGAGGAAGATCACCCGCTTGGCCTTGACGGGAAAGTGAGGCCGCTCGAGGACGCCGCGCCAGTCGTCGGGCTTCGCGAGCCCCGCGGCCGCACCGGTCGCGCGGGCCTCGGACGCACGCAGCATGGCCAGGGCGATCCCGCCGAGCCCGTAGGCGCCGTGGGTCACGAAACTGCGGCGGGAAATCGAGGTTTGGTCGAGGATGGGCGGCATGGCAGGGTTCAGTAGCGGGTGATCACTTCCTGGGTATTCAGCAGCACGCGGCAGAGCTGGGCCCACGCGGCATGTTCGACGGGGTCGAGGTCGGGCCGCTGGGCGATGCCGACGTCGAGCGAGGCCGCCGCGGCGGCGGGGTCGGCCGCGAACGATGCCCGCCGGGCTGCGAGGAAGGCGGCGAGTGACTCGACCTCCCGTGAGCGCGGCTCGCGGTCGAGCGCGAGCCGGTAGGCGAGCCGGATCCGCGCCGCGTCGTCGGTCGCCGAGCCGCCGAGGAGCAGCCGTGCCGCGAAGCCACGGGCCGCTTCGACGAACTCGGGGTCGTTGAGCAGCGTGAGCGCCTGCTGCGGCGTGTTGCTCGTCATCCGGCAGGCGCAGCACTCGTCGCGGGCCGGGGCGTCGAAATTGGCGAGCATCGGGTGGAGGAACGTCCGTTGCCAGTGCACGTAGACGCCCCGTCGCCACTGCCGCGAATCCCGCTCGGCCTCATAGGTCCGATCGGGGAACTGGATCGCCTCGTAGTAGCCGTCGGGCTGATAGGGCTTCACGCTCGGGCCGCCGATGTCGTCTGCGTTGAGGAGCCCGGCGATCGCGAGTGCGTTGTCGCGGACGAACTCGGCATCGAGCCGGCGCGGGTTCTGCGTGGCGAGGAGCCGGTTGGCCGGATCGACGGCGAGGGCCTCGGCCGACAGTGAACTCGTTCGCCGGTAGGCACGGCTCGTGACCATCAGCCGGATCATGTGTTTGAGGTCCCAGCCCGATTCGCGGAACTCGCAGGCGAGCCAGTCGAGAAGCTCGGGGTGGGACGGCGGCTCGCCTTGGGAGCCGAGGTCGTCCACAACGCCGCTCAAGCCCGTGCCGAAGAAGGTTGCCCAGAGCCGGTTCATCACGGCGCGAGGCGTGATGGGATTGGCGTCGGAGGTGATCCAGTTCGCGAGGTCGAGCCGCGTGAGCCGGCGCTCCGGCGAGCTCTCGATCCGGCCCGGCAGGAACGACGGCGTGGCCGGCAGGACGACCGGGCCGCTCTCGTCCTGCCAGTTGCCGCGAGGCAGCACGCGGACGGTGAGCGGATCGGGCCGTGGCTGCGTGACCATCGTCCAGGCCTTGCCGCCGAAAAGCTCGCGTTCCCGAGCGGCGAGCGTGGCGAGGGCGTCGAAGGTCGAACGGTCGTGCGCCGTGGACAGCAGGAACGCGGTTGCCACGCGGGATCGCTGCTCCGGCGACCGGTTCGCCGCGGGCTCGCGGAGCGCTGCCAGATCGGCGGCGGCGGCCGCATCGAGCGGATGCACGGCCCCGAGCGGGCTCGCCGCGAGACGCAACGGCATGTCGCTCGTCGCGTTGCGGATCGACACGACGAGCCGCTCGCCGGCCGCGAGCCGGACGGGATCGAGGAGCCACGTCGCCGATACGGCGCCGCCCTCCGGCAGCTGTGCCGGCACCTTCCATTTTGCGGTGATGCCCGGCACTTCGGCGCCCGAGAGATATTCCGCCCGCTTCGCCGTCGCGTCACCGGCCCGGATCGTGATCGTCCGTGGCTTGCCCTCCACCGGCTGGACGGAGACCTCGAGCTTGAATTGTTTGCCCAGGATCGTGGCGAGCGCCTCGGGGGCTGCTCCCTCGGCGACGACCGAGAGCCGCACGGTCGCCACGGCCGCCAGGTCGTGGGCTGTGAACGTCGCCCGCAACGGCGTCGGCCGGTCAGAAGGCTGCGGGGATTTTTCAGCCGCCTGCGATGCGGATGGCTCCGAGGTGGGTTCGTCCGGGCACGGAAGCTCCGGCCGCGGCGTGATCCAGCCGTCGGGATGTGACGCGAGGAACGACTGGATCTCGGCGTCCCAGCGGGTGGCCGCATCACGGATCGCCGAGTCGCTCTCGATCGCCGCAGCGGCCCGCACGATCGCGTCGGCGAGTCGCTGCCGCGTGCGGCCGAGCTCCTTGACGAGCCACGGGCTCTCGACTTGCACCTCCGGCGGGAACGGGGATTCGTTGTCGAAGCCCTCCAATTCCGGCTCGGGCGACGAATCGTAAAAACTGTAGACGCCCCACTGCTTCATGTCGGCGAAGAAGGCCTGCAACTCATAAAAGTCGCGAGCCGAGATCGGGTCGAACTTGTGGTCGTGGCATTCGGCACAGCCGAAGGTGCTGCCGAACCAGGCCGCCGACACGGCCCGCACCCGTTCCGCGCCGTACTTCGCGAGATACTCCTTGGCCTGTGCGCCCCCCTCGCGGGTCATCATCGTGAGTCGGTTGTAGCCCGTGGCCACGAGCTGGTCGTCGGTCGGATTCGGCAGCAGGTCGCCGGCGAGTTGTTCGCGGGTGAAGGCGTCGAACGGCTTGTTGTCGTTGAAGGCGGCGATCACCCAGTCGCGGTAGGGGAAGATTCGTTGGTTCTGGTCGCCGTGGAAGCCGACCGTGTCGGCGAACCTCGCGATGTCGAGCCACCACACCGCCATTCGCTCACCGAAATGCGGCGAGGCCAGCAGCGCATCGACGAGGGCCTCGCCCGCGGGCCGCGGCGTGGTGGCGGGCAGCGCCGCCTGCGGCGGCAGTCCGGTGAGATCGAGCGCGAGCCGCCGTTCGAGCAGCTGCGGGGGCGCCTCCGGCGACGGCTTCAGTCCCTTGGCCCCCAGTCGGGCGTCGATGAAGGCGTCGATCGGGTTCGTGCCGGCGGCTGCGGCGGGCACGGCGGGCCGCGCGAGCGGCGCGTAGGCCCAATGGGGCTCGTAGACGGCCCCCTCGGCCACCCAGCGGCGGAACAATTCCTTCTGCGCGGCCGAAAGCGGCTTGTGGGCCGACTCCGGGGGCATCGGGTCGGCGTCGTCGAAGATCCGCCTGATGATCTCGCTCGCGTCGGGGTCGCCCGGCACGATCGGAATGCCGCCGCTCTCCGTCTGCCGCAGGGCGGCCGCGCGGTCGTCGAGCCGCATCCCCGCCTCACGGGTCTTGGCGTCGTTGCCGTGGCAGTGGAAGCACACGTCCGACAGGATCGGCCGGATGTCGCGATTGAACGACACGGGCTCGGCCCCGCACGGCGGGGCGAGCAGTGAAGCGACGGCGGCGAGCAGCCAGGCGGGGGGACGGAAACGCATGACGGGGCCTCGAGATTGCATTTTCGACCACCCTTAGTGTAGCCACGAGGACGGACGGCGGCGAAGGCCGAAACATGGCGACTGGGCACCATGGCGACGGGGCTGGGATGCATCACTCCGCCGAGATCGCCTCGAGCACGTCGAGCCGGATGGCGCGGCGGGCCGGCAGCCAGGCCGCCACGGCCGTGATCGCCAGCGAGGCCGCGACGTTGGCCCCGATCACCGCCGGACGGATCGACAGCGCCAGCGGATGGCCGAGCAGGGCCTGGCTCGAGAGCTGAATGAAGATCGCCGTGATGATGCCGGCGCCGACGCCGATCAGGCTTCCGACGCCGCCGATCAGCAGGCTTTCGATGAGCACCAGCCGCGAGACCTGGCGACCGGTCATGCCCACTGCTCGGAGCAGGCCGATCGTGCGCCGCTTCTCCAGCACGCTCATCGCCACCGTGTTCGCCACGCCGAGGCTGCCGACCACGAAGCCGAGGCCGAGGATCGACCACAGCGCGCCCACGAGGCCGGTCGTGATCCGGTCCATCATCGCCCGCATCTCGCGATGCGACTGCAGCAGGAGCGAGTGGCCGCGGGCGATCGCCTCCAGGGGCCGTTCGATCGCGGCCGCCGCGCCGGGACGGGCGGTGATCAGCACCGCATCGACGGAATCGACGCCGAGCAGCCGGCGGGCCGTCGCGCGGGTGAGAAACACCGACGATCCGCCGGCCATGTAGTCCCGCACGACCGCGCGGACCGGAACTCGCAGTGTGCGGCCGAAGGCGGCGAGCGTGATCTCGTCCCCCACGCCCCGACGCGTCTGCCGTGCCAGGGCCGTGCCGATCGCCACGCCTCCGTCTTCGAGCACGCCCCGCAACGCCGCGTCGGACATGCCCACGGCGTCGAGCGGCAGTCGGCCGGTCGGGGGCAGGTCGCGGGCGACGAGCAGACAGGCATGGCCGTCCACGTTGCCGAGCACGATCGAGAGCGGTTCGGCGGCCGCGACACCGTCGATGGCCCGCACGGCATCCATGAGCCCGTGTCCTGCTGACGGCGAGGCATTCCCCTGCACCGACAGCGAGCCGGCCTGCATCAGAATCCAGTCGGCGGCGAGGGCCCTGGAATACCAGCCGAGGATGTCGTCGACGCTGTCGCGGATCACGTGGCCGAGCCCCACGCCGTTGCCGATGGCCGCGACGAGCACGCCCGTGGTGAGCGCGGTGCGCACCGGCTGGCGCAGCACCTGATCCAGTGCGATGCCCCGCTCGATGCCGAAGCGGCGCGGAATCAGGCCGCCGAGAAAGCGGGTCAGCGGCGCGAGCACGGCCGGCGTCGTGGCGATGAACGCGATGAACGCGGCGATGCCGGCCGGCACCGCGGCGCGAGGCGGCAGCCAGCCCGAGCCCGCAGCGGCGAGGATTCCGAACGCGAGGCACCAGAGCCCGGCGGCAGCCAGCATGAGCGTGCGCGGCACGCCGCCCGGAGGCGGCGGCACGTTCGCGAGGCCCTCGAGAAGATCGACCCGCGCGGCCTGTCGCGCCGGCCACCATGCCGCCGCGCAGGCCACCAGTGGCCCCAGCACGACCGCCGTGAGGATGAGCCACGGGTTCACCGTGAGCATGACGTCGGGGCTGCGCAGGAATGCCGCGATGTTTCGGGCGATCGGATCGGCGGCGATGATTCCTCCCATGATCCCGATCACCGCGCCGACGAGCCCGAGCAGGCCGGCCTCGGCGATCACCGACCGGGCGACCTGCCGCCCCGACGCGCCGACCACCCGTTTGAGGGCCAGGGATCGCCGACGCTCCGTCACGTTCATGAGCATCGCGTTGCCGACGATGAACCAGGCCATCGCCACCGTCAGCGCCGTCACGAAGTCGAGGCCGAGGTTCGCCGCGGCCAGCATCTCGTCGGCCATGCTCGCCCGGCCCGGTGGCACCTGGGCAACGAGCGGCTCCGGCAGCCGGCCGTTGGCCGCCGTGACGACCTTGGCCCGCGAGGCGTCGTCGTGGAGCACGAGCCGGATCCGGTCTACGAGGCCGCCCGTGCCGGCGAGGTCGGTGAGGGCGGCAAGGTCGAGGACGATGCCCGCGCCGTCGGCGAACGAGACGAGCGAATGCGGGTCGGCGATGCCCGCGATCGTGAATCGCCGCACGCCACGCCTGGCGAAAAAAATCACCTCGTCACCGGCGCGCCGCCCGATCGAGTCGGCGAGCCGCTGCGACAGGATCAGCTCGTCGGGCTGCTCGCAGGGCCGTCCGGCGGTGAGCGTGAGCAGGCCCGCGTCGACGAGCCCCGCGGCATCGAGGCCTACCGCCACGTCGCGGACTCGCGCCTCGCCGGCCCGGAGCAGGCTCGGGCGAAACACGAGCGGCACCGCGGCCCTCACGCCCGGGATGCCGACGAGCTGCGGCGCGAGGTGCGGATCCCAACGCCCCCCTGCTCTGGCCACGACGTCCACGGCGGGCCTGCCCTCGATCGATGCGGCCAACGCGCGGTAGCCGACCCGCGAGGCGTCGCTCGCGATCCAGGTGGCCACGACGGCGCCGATGGCCACGGCGATGCTGGCCACCGTGGCCAGGGCACGGCCGGGGCGGTGTTGCCATTGCCGCAGCAGCAGCGCCAGCTCGGTCATTGCGTCACGCTCGTGTCGTCGGGTCCGGCGATCAGCCCATCCACGACCCGGATCGCACGGTTCGCGGTTGCGGCGATCGCAGGATCGTGCGTGACGACCACGACGGTGAGTCGGCGGTCCTCGACGAGCCGCGTGAGCAGCCGCATCACCGCCCGGGCGTTCGTCGAGTCGAGAGCACCTGTCGGCTCGTCGGCGAGCACGACCGCAGGCTGCGTCACGAGGCCGCGGGCGATCGCGCCGCGCTGCTGCTCGCCGCCGGAGAGTGCGTCGGGGCGGTGCGTGACCCGCGGTGTCAGTCCGACTGCGTCGATCGCCTCGAGGGCCCGTTCCCGGCACTCCCGTTCCGGCCGGCCGTCGAGGACCAGCGGCAGCGCCACGTTTTCGACGAGCGACAGCTCCGGAAGCAGGTTGTACCGCTGGAAGATGAACCCGATCCGCCGGCGGCGGACGACGGCGAGCCGGTCGTCGTCGAGGGCGGCGAGGTCGACGCCCTCGAGCAGCACCCGGCCGCTGGTGGGCCGCGTGATCCCACCGAGCATGTGCAGGATCGTGCTCTTGCCGGAGCCCGAGGCGCCGATGATCGCCAGCATCTCGCCCGCGGCCAAGGCAAAGCTCACGCCCTGCACGGCCGCGACGAGGGCTCCGTCGCCGCTGCCGGGGGCGAACGTCTTGGCGAGCTGCTCGGCGACCAGAACCGGGGCGGTGGGCTGGGAAGAGACGGTGGCCATGGGAAGGTGAACCCATCATACAGCGGCAGGTGGGAACCATGGCGGGGCGGAAGTATCCTTGCCGCTGGTCCCTCGGGCCGGCCGAGCCTCCTGGTTCGGCATCCCCACGCGACACCGGCGCTCCGTTCCCCCCCATGACGTTTCTCGCTGGTGAACCCGTCGCCGCGGCCTGCGCCGTCGTGCTCCTGTCGCTCATCGTGCCGCAGGTGCTGCTCACCGCCTGGTTCGCCTGGCACGTCCGCCGCCGCTCCCGCGGTCTCCCCGGAGAGGAGCCGGCGCGGCCGGAGTCGCCCCCCGTGCCAGCGGAGGTCGTGCTCTGCCTCCGCGGCGCCGACGATCAGCTTCCCGACGTGTTTCGTTGTCTCGCGCGACAGCGCTACGCCGCATGGCGGCTGCGGGTGATCGTCGATTCCCCGGCCGACCCGGCCTGGCGTGTCGCCCACGACATGGTTGCTGGTCTCGGAGAAAATACCACCTGGTCCGCAGCCGTGATCGAGCCGCTGGCGGCACGTCCCGACACCGGCTCGCTGAAGTGCGCCTCGTTGCGGCAGGCACTCCTCACGCTCGCGCCCCAGACCCGCGTGGTCGCGGTGATCGACGCCGATGCGGTGCCCCACGATGCCTGGCTTGCGTCGATGGTGGAGGAGTGTCAGCGGGAGGGCGTCGGCGCCGTATCCGGCAATCGGTGGTACGAGCCGGAGGCCGACTCGCTCGCCGGCACGGTGCGGCGACTCTGGAATGCCGGCGCGATCGTGCAGATGACCGCCTTCGGGATTCCCTGGGGGGGCGCGCTCGCGGTGCGGCGGGAGGCGATGGAGGCCAGCGGCTGGACCGACGTGATCCGCGCGAGTCTCTGCGAAGACACCGCCCTCGCGGCGCCACTGGCCCGGGCCGGCTGGCGGCATCGGTTCGTACCGGGACTCATCGCCGTCAGCGACGATGATCGTATCGGCACCTGGTCGCTCACCCGCTGGATCAGTCGTCAACTCCTCACCGCGCGGCTGCATCATCCGCTCTGGCCGCTCGTCGCGATGCACGGTCTCGCGACGTCGGCCGCGCTGGTCGTCGCCGGCGGACTCGCCGCGCTGGCCGCCTGGCAGGGGCGGCCGCAGGCGGCTGCAGCGATCCTGCTCGCGCTGGCGGTCTACGAGCTCGTCTGCGTGGGGCTCGTGCTCGTGATCGAGCGGACGGTGGCGGCTGCCGTGGCACCGGTCGGCCGCACGCTCCGGCCGGTCTCGATCCCCGGCCTGCTCTGGCAGGCTGCGGTGCTGCCGGTCACCCAGGCCGTCTACGCCGTCGCCACGCTCATGGCGCTCGGCGCACGGTCGGTCGAATGGCGGGGCGTCGTGTACGACATCGTGCGGCAGGCGGGACGCGCGGGAGTGAGGCGGCGATGAAGTCCGACGGCGGGAGGGCTGCTGCGGACGCGACCAGCGGGCTTCCGTCGGCTGGCCTGCCGCTCACGGCCTTCGAAGAGCACATGCTGGCCGACGATCGGCCGACGCATCCGATGGTGATCGCCGTGCGGCTCGACTTCGCCGGTGGGCCGCCGCCGCCGTCGCTGGCGGCCGCGTTCACGTCCACCCTGCGGCAGGAGCCGCTGCTGACGGCGCGGGTGCAGCGGCGGCGGCTCGGCCGGCCGCGGTGGATGGCAGGTGAGCCGCCGCGGCTGCTGGTCTCATCCGCAGGCGAGGTCGCGGGCGACGACGCCTGGCCTGGTGTGCCTCCCCGCATCGACGCGTATGACGGCCCGGTGCTCCATGCCGAGGTCCTGACGCGAGCGGACGGCTGGACGCTCTTGATCGCCGTGCATCATGCGGCCGCCGATGGGCTGGGCATCGTGGGGTTCATCGAGCGCTGGCTCGACGCGGCCGCTGGCCGCGACGAGTCGCCGCGGCATCGGCCACGCCCGGTGTCGCTCGCAGCCCGCGGACGCGTGGCTGCCTCGTGGGGGGCGTTCATGCGGATGCTGCCCGGCCTCGCCCTGGGGCTGCAGGGGGTGCGGCAGTTCATGGCACGACGGGTCATGAGTCTCGAGCGTCGCGCGGTCGAAGCGGCGACGGCCCCTGCCGGCCACTGGCGACCCGCGGTCGTGACGGCGACGCTCGACGTGGCCGACGTGCAGGCGATCGATCGCCAGGGCCGGGCCGCCGCGGGCACCGTCAACGACATCTTGATGGCGGCCTTCGTCGCCACGCTCGGAGAGTGGCATGCGGCCGAGCCGGCCCGGGATGAAGAGGCGTGGATCAGGGTCGGCGTGCCCATGAGCCTGCGAACGAAGAGCGACTACGGGCTGCCGGCGGCCAACCGGGTGAGCATGGTGTTTCTCGACCGTCGCGCCGCCGATCGACATGATCCTGACGGCCTGGTGCGTGGGCTCCATGCGGAGATGGATGTGATCCGCGTGCATGGCCTGGGGCACGTCTTCCCGCTGACCCTGGAACTGGGCCGGCTGCTGCCCGGCGGCCTCCGTCGCGTGGCGGAGCGGCCGGCGCCGCAGTGCACGGCCGTGCTTTCGAATCTCGGGCGATGCTTTCACCGGTCGCCGCTCACGGGCGAAGATGGGCAGGTGACGCTGGGAGCCGCGCGTCTCGTCGACTGGTGGATCGTGCCGCCCGTGCGGCCGGGCACCGCCATCGCGGCGGCGACGCATGAGACCGGCGGCCGCCGCACGATCGCCCTGCACGTCGCCCCTTCCGGGCCGTCGGCCGCCGACGCCCGGAGGCTGCTCGAGGAGTGGACCCGGGGAGTGAGAGGACTCGGCGTCAATGGATGAGTCGGCCAATGGCACGTCGGCAAGCGTCGGCAGAGGCCGTCAGACCCGCGGCAGTTCGTAGCCCTTGCGGTACTCGCGGCCGAAGAGCCTCGTGGCCTCGACGTCCGATGCCTGCTCGGTCTTCGGGTCGATCGCGAGTTCGCGGCCGAGCGAGAGCCTCGTCTTCGACACGTCGACCGCGTTGTCCTTCAGGTAGGACTCGAAGGTGTCGAGCGACGCCTTCGCCCGTGGGTCGTCGGCGGCGAGTGTCGGCCGGGTGCCGACCGACACGGGCTCACCGAGAGCCCACGACACGTTGCCAAGGTGTGCCAGGGCGCTCGAATAGTGGCCGTCCTCGATGTCGAGGTGGAGATCCTCGTAACGGCGGCTCTTCACCCCCTTCACGAAGTTGGCGAAGTGCTGCTGGTAGCTGCCCCCCTCCCAGGCGGCGAGTTCGTGGCCGTCGTAGTCGAAGGCCACGGCCGAGGTGTAGTTCGGACAGACCACGAATCCCTCGGTGCCGTAGATCACCGCAGTGGCCTTCTCCAGCGGGTTCTTGACCTTCAGGCCGTAGGTCACCGGAGTCTTCTGCGGCAGGCCGCGGACGTCGGAGATCAAGATCGCGTCGTCCCACTGGTAGATCGTCACCTGGCTGTTCGCCACGTCGCCGTTGTCGATGTAGCCGAGCCGGCCGCCGAGGCTGACGACCCGCCGCGGCAGTTCCTGCTTGCCTATCGCCCAGCGACACTTGTCGAGTTCGTGAGGGTTCTGGTTGCCGATGTCGCCGTTGCCCGTGACCCCCGTCCAGTGCCAGTCGTAGTGCAGGTGCTTGCGGACCGGGACCACCTTCGGCGCCGGGCCGGCCCAGAGGTCGAAGTCGAGGCCGGGTGGCAGCGGCGCCGGCGTGTCGATCAGCCCGATGCTGTCGCGAAGCCGGAAGCAGATGGCATGGGCCGCCTTCACGGGCCCGAGCTTCCCCGACTTCACGAACTCCATCATCTTCCGGGTGCCCGACATGCTCCGGCTCTGCACCCCCATTTGGCACATCCGGCCGAGTTTCCGCGCCCACTGCGTGATCACGCGGCCCTCGTCCACGTTGTGGCTGCAGGGCTTCTCCACATAGACGTCCTTGCCCGCCTGCATCGCCCACACGGCCATCAGGGCGTGCCAGTGGTTCGGCGTCGCGATCGACACCGCGTCGATGTCCTTGCGGTCGAGCAGCGCCCTCACGTCCTTGACGTATTCCGGCCTGCGGTCGGCGTTCTCGAACTTCTTGCCGTTCTTCTCGTAGGCGGCCGGGTCGACGTCGCAGACGGCGACCAGTTCCACGTCGCGGTTGGCCAGCCACTCGCCGATGTGTTTTCCGCCCTGGCCGTTGCATCCGATGACCGCCACGCGGACCTTGTCGGTGGAGCGGCCGGTGGCCGTGGGCGGTTCGTCGGCGGCGCCAACGCCAACGCCGGCGAGAGCCGTCGTCGCCAGCGCGAGCGCCTGTTCGACGAAGTCGCGGCGGGTCAGGTCGAGTCGGACGCGGTTCGGCATCGATGAGGCTCCGAAAGAATGCATCACCCGCCGTCAGAGGGCGAGTGCGCGGATGTTGCGGAACTCGACCTTCATGGGGAGGCCGGCGTGGATCTGCAGGCCGATGGGGGCCGGCTCGGCGTACGCGGCATTCGTGTACTGCGACACTTGCTCGCCGTTGAGCCACACCGTGAACGTGTCGCCCCGTGCCTCCACGCGAATGCGGTTCCAGTCGTCGGGTTTGAGCAGGTCGCCGGCGCGCGGCGCCCGTGCTTCCTCCGGATACGTGCCAGTGTAGAAGGAGCAGGTCATGTCGCGCTTCAGGCTTCGCGATACCCCGATCTGCACCTGCAGTTCGGGCTTACGGAGCATGATGCCGCTGTCGATCTCGCCGGAGAAGCGACAGTCGGCCTCGATCACCACGTTGCCATAGACCCGGTCGGTGTACAGCATCGAGCCCTTCTTCGCGGCGTCGTTCTCGCCGACGATCGCGCCGTTCTCGACCCGCCAGAACGGCCCCTCGGGAGCCTTCCATCCGCTGAGGTCGGTGCCGTTGAAGATTGGCTCGAGCGGCAGATCGGCCGGCGGGGCCGCGGTCGCTGGGCCGCCGATCGCGACGGCCAGGGCGGCGGCGAGATGGAGGCGGCTCATTGACTGGGTTCCTGGGGGAAAACGATGCGGGATGGCCGCCCGCAGCACTTCACAATACCAGGGAGCGGGACTTGTCGCTCGAGTCGCAGCCGCGGCCCGTGGCATGTCCGCCGGTCGGGGTGTCGCGCCGCTTGCCACTGTTCCCGACGGCGAACGCCTCGGCGTTTAGCCGCGGTCGCCATCGGCGTCGAAGCCGATGGTGCGGCGGATCCGGTAGGGCCGCGTGTCGCCGGCCACGTGGACGATCAGTTCGGCGAGCAGGCCCGTCGTCACAACCTGCACGCCGATCACGATCAGGAGCACGCCGAGCGTGAGCAGCGACCGCTGGCTGATCATCTGCCCCGCACACCAGAGGGCCGTCAGGTATCCGCAGATTCCGATCCCCGCCCCGCACAGGAGCAGGCCGATCCAGCCGAAGAAGTGCAGCGGCTTGCGGTCGTACGTGGTGAGAAAGCTGACCGTGAACAGGTCCATCAGGCCGCGGAAGAATCGCCGAGGCCCGAACTTCGAGACGCCGTGCCGCCGCGGATGGTGCTCGACCACGATCTCGCCGACGCTGAATCGGTTCATGGCGGCCAGGGCCGGGATGAAGCGGTGCAACTCGCCATACACCCGGACGTCGCGGAGCACCTCGCCGCGGTAGCACTTGAAGCCGCAGCTGATGTCGTGCAGCGGCACGCCCGTCAGCCGCCGCACCAGCCAGTTGAAGGCCCGCGACGGCAGCACCTTGTGCCACGGGTCGTGCCGCTTCTTCTTGAAGCCGCTGACCACGTCGAGGCCGCCGTCGAGCGCCGCGAGGAATCGCGGAATCTCCTTGGGGTCGTCCTGCAGGTCGGCATCGAGCGTGAACACCACCTCGCCGGCAGCCCGCTCGAAGCCGGCCGCCAGGGCGGCGCTCTTGCCGAAGTTGCCCCGCAATACGACGAGTTTCACCAGGCCGGGATGCCGGGCGGCCAGTTCGGCGACGCGGGCGGCGCCCGCGTCGCGGGAGCCGTCGTCCACGAAGACGACCTCGAACGAGCGGCCCGTCGGCCCGGTCGCCGCGGCGATCCGGTCGAAGAGTTCGACGAGCGTGGGCTCCTCGTCGACGAACGGGATGACGAATGAGATCGCGGGATTCATGAGCAGCAACTATAACCAGACGGTGCGGCAGCCCCCAAAACCCGCCCGCAGGCCCGCCATGTCCCCCCCGCCCCCGATCGCAGCCGAGTCTCGCCCCGCCCTCCGCCGCGGCGTCTATCTGCTGCTCGCGGCGATCGCCGCCGGCAACGTCACCGGTCGGCTGTTGGCGATCAACTCGGTCGACACGATCCGACTCGAGAAGCATCTCAACGACGAGGCTCGTCACAATGCCGCGCCGGGCAGGGAGCCGAAGCTTCGCGATCTGCAGCGGCCGTTTTTGAGCGGCAACGACCGCAGTCGCTGGTGCACCGTGCGGGCGCTCGTGGAACACGGCACCTATGCGATCGATGCGATCGTCTCCCAGCCCAACTGGGACACGATCGACATGGTCAAGCACGACGGCGATGGCCGCCCCGCCCCCGGCCCCGACGAGGGGCACCTCTACTCGAGCAAGCCGCCGCTGCTGCCGACGCTCATGGCGGGCGAGTATTGGCTGCTGCACCGGCTCACCGGCAAGACCCTCGGCACCCACCCCCACGAGCTCGGCCGGATCCTGCTCTTCACCTGGAACGTGATCCCGTTCCTCGTCTATCTGGCGATCCTGGCCCGGATCGTCGAGCGGTACGGCACGAGCGACTTCGGGCGGGTGTTCGTGTTCGCCGCGGCCGCGCTGGGCACGCTGCTCTCCGCCTACGCCGTCGTGTTCACGAACCACTGGCCGGCGGCCTGCGCGGCCATGGTCGCGCTCGACGCCACACTGCGGATCGTCGTCGAAGGTGAGCGGCGGCTCCGCTGGTTCTTCGTCGCCGGCCTGGCAGCGGCCTTCATGGCCGCCTGCGAGCTGCCGGCCCTGTCGTTCTGTGCCGCGATCGGCCTGTTGCTCCTTTGGAAGGCGCCGCGAGAGACGCTCCTGGCCGCGGTCCCCGGTGCAGTCATCGTGGCGGCGGCGGCGCTCGGCACGAATGTCCTCGCCCACGGCACGATCCGGCCGGCCTACTCCGAGCGGCACGTCGACGGAGGCTGGTACGACTTCCAGTTCCGCCGCAACGGCCGCGTGATCGACAGCTATTGGGGACCGAACGTCGCCAAGAGCGAGATCGATCGCGGCGAGGCGTCGCCGGCCGTCTATGCCTTTCATGTGCTCGTCGGCCACCATGGCATCTTCTCGCTCACGCCGGTCTGGCTCGTGAGCCTCGCGGGCCTGGCGCTGCTGCTGGGCCGCGGCGAGCCGGCGTCACCGACGCGGATGATGGCCGCGGCGATCCTCGTCTGCACGGTCATCTGCCTCGTCTTCTACGTGACTCGACCGCTCGAGGACAGGAACTACGGAGGCATGGCGACCGGCTTCCGCTGGGCGCTCTGGTTCGCGCCCCTGTGGCTGTTCGCCATGCTGCCGGCGGCCGACGCGCTGGCGGCCACCCGGCTCCGTCGCGTCGCGGCCGCGGTCCTGCTCGGGGTCAGCGTGCTCTCGGCGAGCTATCCCACGTGGAACCCCTGGACGCTGCCCTGGCTCAAGGTCTATGAGGACTACCGATCGGGCCTGCCAACAACCTGAACCTCGAGGATCGTCTCTGCCTCTGGGAGGGGGCCGAGATGGCGGGTGTGTTCCAGCGGCATGAGCGCCTTGTGGGTGGAGTAGCCCAAGGCGAATCCGCTCGCCTCATGGTGCCGCCGTCGGCACCTGCACGACCGGGACGGCGAAGCGGCTCGGCGTGCCGGCACCGCTGCGGAGGCGGAGCACGACGTTCGAGAGCTGAACGGCGTCGCCGTCGCCCGTGACGCGGTAGACCCACTGCCGTCCGTTGCCGATGATGCCCGGCGCGGGCGCGGTGTGGATGGTGCCAGCCGCCGACCACTGCACCAGCACGTCGTCGGCCGCGGGCATCGCCCCATCCTCGGGCCACTGCACGACGACCTGCCGCACCTGCTGCGGCCGGTCCCAGAGGAGGCCGCAGAGCACCATGCTCCGGTCCACGTTCGCCGCGGCGAACAGCGGCTCGACCTCCCGCGGCACGGCGTCGGCAGGCATGTCGTGCCGGAAGCGGTGCGCGAGCGCCGCACGGTCATCCGTCGCGGCCGGAACCGACGCCGCGTTCGACACCGCGGCCGCCTGCGGGAAGAACACATATGGCTCCCCACCGCGTCCCTGGACGGGATCGAGAATGTCGAGGAGCGGAGTGAGCGGCCCGCTGCCGTCCGCCGCATCGGAGCCCATGAGCAGTGGACCCTGGAAGTGCCGCACGGCGCCGGGCGATCGATTCGGGTGCAGGGCCGGCCGGGTGCCGGAGGCCTGGTCGAACGCGAGTTCGACGACCGTGCCCGCCGCCGGCACGACGGAGATCTCCGCGAACGCACCGTCACGCCGCGGCGTGGCCTGCGCCCCGTTCACCGCCAGCCGGAGGCTGTCCGCGACCGCCCAGGACGGCACGAGGAACCGCAGCCGCTTCGCGTTCGCCGTCTGGCTTTCCAGAAACTCGAGCCTGACCGTGCCCGCGTGGGGATAGCCGGTCTCCTGGCGCACCGTGCAGACGCCGTCGGGGAACCGCAGGCGGGCCGTGTTGGCGGAGTAGAGCGCGAGCGTCACCGCGTCCGGCTCCAGAAAGTAGCCGTATTGGATGGCCCTGGCCAGCCCCTCGCCGCCACGCATCGAGCAGCAGAACGGCGCCTCGCCATGGCGCTTCGTGCGGCAGACGCCGTTCGCCCCGACGCACGGCCCGGTGCCGAAGCCGCCCTCGGGCGTCTGTCCGGGGAGCAGGCCGTTGAAGAGGATGAGGTGGGCGTCTTCGAGGTAGGCGGCCTTCCCGGTGGTGCTCCAGAGATTCACCGCGAGGATGAACGAATCGACGACCGCACAGGCCTCCGTCCACTGCGGCCGATTGAACCAGTTGTCATTCTCGTAGGTCTCCGTCATCGCCAGGTCGCGGTACTGCTTGTACAGAAACTCCGCGAACGCGAGGTCCTCCGGCCGGCGTTCGAGCTCGTACCAGCGCAGGATGCCGGTGGCCGCGGAGAGCATGGCGTGGGTCTGGGCGCTGATCGCGACGAGGTCCAGCGTGCGGTAGCGGTCGATCATCGTTTCGATGGCCGCCTTGAGTTCCGGGGAGGGGGCCAGCGCGTAGGTGCGGGTCACGCCATCCAGCAGGAGAAACAGCTGGCCCGTGTCGCCACCGGAGAGGTGCCAGTTCACCTTGGCGGCCTGCTCCGAATCCCGCCGGTAGAGCGCGATGGCCTCCCGGCCCGGCACGAAGAGGTTGACGGCCAGCGCCCGCAGGGAGGCCAGGGCGCGGGGGTCGTCGGTCCACCGGACGTATTCGCACAAGCCGCAGAAATACCCGTTGTGCCCGGCCAGGGTGTCTTCGTTCGCGCGGGACTCGGGCAGTCGGGGGCCGAGGTAGCCGTCCGGATTGTGCAGGTCCTGGGTGCGCCGGACGATCTCCTGAAGGCTCGGCGGAGCCTCGCGGTGCAGGACCCGCGACAGGAGCGTCAGGGCGTTGATGCAGCGGCCGAGGGCGTCCCCCGGGAACGGCTCGAAGTTGACCCTCGAGAGGTTGGTCCACTGGAAGTAGTCGCTCTGGAGGTGATCGAACGCGAGTGCCGCGCGGGTCTCGAGCAGCCCGGCGGGGGTCACGTCCTCGAGTTCGATGGGACGGAGGGTCGGCGGCGCCGCGGAGACGCACGCCGGCAGTGCGAGCACCAGCAGTGCCAGCGCGGCCCCGAGCGCCAGCCGACGCATGCCGATGGTGAGTGTCATGGACATGCCTCGTGTGTCCTCGCAGCGATGGAGGTGCGGACGGGGGAACGCCTGCGCTTGCCCCAGCGGTCGGCGTCGCCATAGGCCAGGAACCGGTGGATCATCGGTTCGTCGATGATCGGGCACGGAAGGTCCGGGAGCAGTTCCCGCAGGTTGTCCATCGCGAACAACGGGTCGGTCTGCTCGTAGGCCTCATATAGCCCCTTGCCCGTGTAGGCGGCCGACTCGGTGTCGTTGAGATCGTCGATGTCGCGGGGGCCGCAGAACTCGACGCCGCCCGAGTTGAGGTAGGAACTGGTGAAGTCGATGATCTGCCGAATCGTGATCGGGTGGTCGGGCGCAAGGTGGATCGTGCGGCCCCGGGCCCGTGGGTCGGCGAGCAGCCGTGCGATCGCGTCGGCGACCCAGTCCACCGGGATCATGTTCCGCTTCTCCTCGCCCGTCATCGACAGCCGGAGATCGACCTTCCTAAACCCGGTCTCGTCGGCCGGCAGGTTTCGCACGATCACGACCATCAGCTGCAGCATCGCCATCAGCCCGTGGTAGGTCGAGGTCGCGCCGGTCCGCGAGTCGCCCACGATCACGGCGGGGCGATAGAAGGTCGGCTGACGGAGGAACGAGGCCGCCCGCACCAGCGACTCCGCCGCGTGCTTGCTGGCCTCGTAGTCGTTGCGAAACCCGTACGCTCCCGACGCCGCCGCCTCGGCGATTGGTCCGGGCGAGAGTCCGCAGACGTAGGCGGTCGAGACATGGTGGAAGTCGTCGATGCCCGCGGCCTGGGCGAGCGCGAGCAGGTTCCGCGTGCCATCGACGTTGGTCCGCCAGGGGTCGGCCGCCCGATCCTTGCCGACGAACTCGAGGGAGGCGGCACTGTGCAGCACCGTCGAACAGGCTCGTTGCATCCAGGCCACATCGGCGGCGTCGAGCCCGCACCGGTCCGCCGTCAGTTCGCCCTCGATGACGATCGGTCGCGGCAGCGTGCGGCCCAGAGCCTCCTCTTCACGAATCAGGACGGCATCGATCCGATCCTGCGCCGACGCCTTGGGCGTCGATCGCACGAGCACCGCGACCGGTCGCCCGGCCTGGAGGAGCCGAGCCAGCAACTGGCCACCGAGCAGGCCCGTGGCGCCGGTGAAAAACAGATGCGTCATGTGCGTCCTTCCTGGCGAGGCGATTCAGGGCCACGGGCATCGATGCCACCCCAAACAATACGTCCCCACATCGCCCACTCAAGCTGGTGTCTTGTCGGACGGCAGGAGCCGGTTGCCGCGAGGGCCGGGGGCGGAGAAGAGGCTGGTTGAAGGAGCGTGGACGATGTGATTAGAATCCGGACGCTTTTGTCGGCTATTGCCCTTCATGCATGCGTGTTGATTCCGTGATCATGATGCGTTTCCGGCCTTCCCTATCGACTGTGGTGGTCGCCCTCGCCGTCGTCGGTGTATGCGGATGCTCCCGGCTGCCCGACGCAAGCTATACGCTGCGGACCGCTGCCGAGCAGGTGGAGTTGCCTGCCAAGCACACGGCCCAGATCGCGGCCTACCTCGCCGCGTTCCACGGCACGCCTGCCGATCCCCGGATGGCCCTGCCCGCGGAGGCCACCGACGCCGCTGCGGAGCCGCCGGCGCGGTCCGTGATCCCGGCCATCGCCAGGGAGGGCAAGCCGGGCTACGACCCGCTCCATCTCCGCTTCGGCCGCGAGGTCTACACCCGGCAGTGCGCGGCCTGTCACGGCACGACGGGTGACGGCAAGGGGCCGGCCGGCAGTCACCTCAATCCGCCCCCGCGGGACTACCGCAACGGCGTGTTCAAGTTCACCTCCACGCCGCGGGGCTCGAAGCCGCGGCGGGAGGATCTGCAGCGGATCCTGAAGTATGGAGCGAAGGGCACGTCGATGCCCGCGTTCCGGTTTCTTTCCGACGAGGAAACCGAGGCGGTCATCGACTACGTGCAGGTGTTGAGTGCCCGCGGCGAGCTGGAGATCAATCTGATCCGCGAGGCCACCGACGAGCTCGACGAGGAGGACGACTTCGATCCGGAGGTCGTCGGCGAGTACGTCCAGGCCATCTCGTCGTCGTGGGACCGGGCCGAGTCGGAAATGGTGCGGCCGCTGACCGTGAATCCGCCACGGACGCCGGAGACGATCCACGCCGGTGCGGTGGCGTTCGCCGAGCTCTCGTGCGTGAAGTGCCACGGGGCCGACGCCCGCGGCAGCAAGTCGGCCGACGTCGGCCAGGACATCTGGGGCCGCACGGCCTACCCCGCCAACCTCGCGATGGGCATGCTCCACGGCGGCCGCCGGCCGGTGGACATCTACCGGCGGATCTATTCGGGCATCAATGGCACGCCGATGCCCTCGTCGAAAGACCCGAACACGGCGATCGATGAGACGCCGGAGCAGCGATCCGACCGCATCTGGCACGTGGTGCACTTCGTCACGGCCGTGATCGAGAGCAACGAGGTGCCGGCCGACGCCCAGCGGGCGATCGACCAGTCGCTCGAACGGCTCCTCGCGCCCCCAACGCCAGCCGCAGCCGCCGCGCTGCCGGTCCACACGTCCCTCGTCCGCAAGGAGCATTCGCCTCGATGAAGCCCGAACAGATTGCCGCCAAGCTGACGCGGCTCGCCGAAGTGCAGGCCGAGGCGGCGAGACTGGCCGCCGAGCTCGAATCCGATTCGCTCGCGGAATCGGCCGGCGAGTGGGCTCGCAAGGGCTACTACCTCACCTACTACGGCACGGCCGGCTTCTTTCTCGGCATGGTCGCCGCCCTGTCGAGCCTGATGTTCAACATCATCGGCGCGAGCATCGCGGGGGAGAACCCGCTGCAGCTGATCAAGGTCTACCTGACGTTCGGCCTCGGTGAACGGGCGCTCGATCCCGCCCTCGGTTCGGGTCTCGCACTGGCGATGGGCTGCGTGCTCTACATCGCCACTGGCATGCTGCTGGGCATCGTGTTCCACGTCATCCTGACCCGGTATGCGGCGCAGGCCGGCCTGCTGGGGCGGCTCGCCTGGGCGTCGGTGATCGCCGTGGCCGTATGGCTCGTCAACTTCTATGTGCTGCTCTCGTGGATCCAGCCATTGCTCTTCGGCGGCAACTGGATCACGAGCACGGATCCCGTCTATCTGCCCTGGTGGGTCGCGCTGGCCACGCATCTCGTGTTCGGCTGGACGATGGCGCTGATCTATCCCTGGGGCCTGTTCGTTCCGTATCGCCCGCAGGTGGAACAGTGACGAGCCGACCCCGAAGTCCGTCCGCGGTCCGCGAGGTGCCGGCCGACCTCGTCGACGAGAAGATCGTGATCGCCTACTACATGGCGGCGCTCACCTTCATCACGATCTCGATGCTGGCGGGGCTGCTCGTCGCCTTCCAGTTGGTCCGCTGGAACCCGTTCAATGGCACCGAGCTGCTTTCGCCGGGCCGGTGGCGGATGATCCACACCAATGCCATCGCCTACGGCTTCCTGGCCAACGCCTTTCTCGGCACGCTCCACTGGGCCGTGCCCCGGCTCACCTTTCACAAGGTGGCCAGCAATGCCTTGAGCTGGTTTATCTTCTATGCCTGGCAGGTGATCGTGCTCGCGACGGCGGCCGGGATCGTGATCGGGCCCACGTTCCAGGATCAGCCCTGGGTGATGGACTTGGCCAAACAGACCCACCTGCCGATGGGCCTGGGAGCGCAGGGCCTCGAATGGGGCGAGACACCGTTTTGGATCGATCCGGTGGCGCTGCTCGGCCTGCTGCTCGTCGCCGTGAACTTCATGGTGCCGATCGGCAGGAGCAAGGGGCCGATGTACGTCACGCTCTGGTACTTCATGGCGGCGTTCGTCTGGACGTTCCTGACCTACGCGATGGGCAACCTGCTTCCCGAGTATGCCGTGGCCGGCACGAGTGCGGGGGCGATCGGCGGCCTTTTCATCCACGACCTCGTCGGCCTGTTCGTCACGCCCCTGGGCTGGGGGCTGATGTATTACTTCGTGCCGATCCTGCTCAAGAAACCGATCTGGAGCCACGGCCTGTCGCTCGTCGGCTTCTGGGGTCTGGCCTTCTTCTATCCGCTTCAGGGCATCCACCACTTCCTCTACACGCCGATCCCGATGTTTCTCCAGTACGGGGCGGTGATCTCGACGATCGCCGTCGAACTCGTCGTGGCGACGGTGGTGATCAACTTCTTCGGCACCCTCGGCAGCAAGGGCTACGACCAGTTCGTCAACAACCTGCCGATCCGCTACTTCTACACGGGGATGGTCTTCTACTTCATCACCTGCTTCCAGTGCGCCCTGCAGGTGACCCTCACGTTTCAGAAGCTGATCCACTTCACCGATTGGGTCGTGGGCCACGCCCATCTCGTGATGTTCGGTGTCTTCAGCCTCTGGCTGTTCGGGATCATGATCTATCTCTTCCCGCGGCTGCTCGGCCGGCCGTGGTACAGCCAGAAGCTCCTGACCTATCACTACTGGCTCTCGGCCGGCGGCCTGTTCGTGATGTTCCTCGACCTCACGCTGGCGGGCGTGTTTCAGGGCTGGTATTGGGCCTCGCTCCAGCCGTGGGACGCCTCGACGAACGGCTCGACCCCGTTCTGGATCGTCCGCGTGTTCGCGGGCCTGGCGATGTTCGGCGGCCTGCTCTGCTTCCTCTTCAATCTGTGGATGACGGCGAAGGGGGCTGACCGCGTCGGGGCGACGCCCGCGGCGGCCACCTCCTGATCCTCGTGCGGAGTCGAGCATGTTCGAAAGCAAGACGGGCATCTTCTTCATCGCCGGCATCGGCTTCTTCGTGCTGGCCTTCCTCGGCAACGGCGCCGTGCCGATGCTCATGTACAAGGACCGCCCGGAGAAGACCGCCGAGGAGCTGGTCAACAAGCGGGTGATGAACCAGTTTCGCGATCTGGCGGAGCGGTACCCCGAGCAGTTCCAGGCGGCCTTCGGCGCCGTGTCGGAGGAGACGTGTGCCGAGGCGTTGCGGCTCGGCCGGCAGGTCTACGTCGGCGAGGGCTGTTGGCACTGCCACAGCCAGTTCGTGCGGCCGGTGTCGAACGAGTCGCGACGGTTCGGGCCGGTGTCGAAGAGCGAGGAATACGACAACGAGCTCCAGCGGCCGGTGCTCTTCGGCACCCGGCGGGTCGGGCCCGATCTCTCCCGCGAAGGGGGGCGTCGCGGCAACGACTGGCACGCCGTGCACTTCCACAACTCCCGGGCGGTCTCCACCGACTCGCCGATGCCGGCCTATCCGTGGTTCTTCGACGGCTCGCCCGACAAGCCGAACCGCCGCGGCCTCGCCCTCATCACCTACATCCAATGGCTCGGCTCATGGCTGCCGGAGTATCCCTACTACGAGGAGCTGGCGGAGGTGACGCGTGAGTGACGCCCGTGCCGCGGCGGCCAGCCGGCGCAAGACCTGGATCACGATCGCCATGGCGGTGCTGATCCTGATTCCCAGCCTGTATGGCTTCGCCGGCAAGTTCGTCGAGTTCATCCACATCTACCGCGGCGCGAGCGGCGGCGAGTTCGCCGTGGCCCCGATCATGAACTACCTGCTGGCGAGCGCCGGCTTCTTCTGCATGCTCCTGTGGGCCGCCTGGAACGGCATGTTCCGCGACGTGGAGCAGCCAAAGATCGACTTCCTTGAGAACGAGCGGCTGCTCGACCGCAGCGGCCCCGCCGCCTGACCGTCAGCGAGGAATCATCCATGCCCGACTCCACCCGCTCCGGCAGCCCGGACACCGAAAACCGGTTTCACGACTACGTGGGAAACGCGATCCCCTGGTATGTCCGCATGATCTGGATCGGCTTCTGGATCTTCGCGGTCAGCTACACGATCCGCTATCTGCTGCCCGCGATGCAGGTCGAGCTGATCCAGCGGCCCTAGGCCGGCGGCTTCCCGAGGTGACCGTGGCTGCTTCGAACACGGCCCGTGCCTGCGACTACTGCGGCCTGCCCGCCGGGGGCGGAGCGACGGTTGGTACGCCGGTGTTCTGCTGCTTCGGCTGCCGGTTCGCGGCGTCGATCACCGCCGCGCAGGGTGACGACGGCCAGGCCCGCTGGATGATGACGCGGCTCGGGCTCGCCCTCTTCTTCACGATGAACGTGATGGTGTTCACGATGCTGCTCTGGTCGCAGCCCGACGGCGAGCCGTCGGCCCAGGCGGGGGCCCTCTACGGCCTCGCCCGGCACGCCTGCCTGCTGTTCACGGCGCCGGTGCTCGTGCTGCTCGGCGGGCCGCTGCTCGACGAGTCGCTGGCGGAGATCCGCCGGGGCCGCGGGTCGCTCAACCTGCTGCTGCTCGTGGGCGTGGCGGCCGCGTGCGCGATGTCGGCCTGGGCCACGTGGCGGAACGAGGGCCACGTCTACTTCGAGGTGGCCTGCATGGTGCTTCTCGCCGTGACGCTGGGCCGCTGGCTGGAGGCGTCGGGCAAGCTGCGGACCACGGAGGCGCTCCGCGAGCTGCGGCGGCGGCTGCCCGACCGGGTCCGGCGCCGCGATGCGGACGGTGAGCAGGTGGTTCCGCTGGCCGGCATTCAGCCCGGTGACCTGCTGCGGCTCCTGCCCGGCGAATACGTGCCGACCGACGGCCGGATCGTCACCGGGCGGGCGGCCCTCGACGAGCGGAGCGTCACGGGCGAGAGCCTGCCGATGGCGAAGGGGCCGGGCGAGCTCGTGCACAGCGGCACCTGCAACCTCGATGGTGAACTGCTCGTGGAGGTGACCGCCCCGCCGGGGGCGGGCACGCTCGAGCGGATCGTCGATGCGGTCGCGGCCGCCGCGTCGACGAGCCGGCAGCAGCGGCTGGCTGAACGGATCGCCGCATGGTTCCTGCCGCTCGTGCTGGTGATCGCGGTCGCCACCTGCCTGGTGCACTGGCGGACGAGCGGCGCCGCGGCGGGCATCCTGGCTGGGCTCGCCGTCGTCGTCGTGTCGTGCCCCTGCGCCCTCGGTCTGGCGACGCCGATGGCCCTCTGGGCGGCGATCGGACAGGCCACGCGGCGGCATGTGCTCGTGCGGGACGGCGATGCCTTCACGAACCTGGCCACGGCCGGGCTCTTCTGCTTCGACAAGACCGGCACGATCACGACGGGCTGCCGTGTGAGCGACCTCGTGACGTGGACCGGCGCCGCTCCCGATCGCGTGCTGGCCGTGGCCGCCGCCCTCGCCGGCGGCTCCACGCACGTGCAGGCGGCTGCGATCGAGGCGCATGCCGCGGAGGCCGGTGTGCCCGCCGCCGGCGTCGAGTCGCCCCGCACGATCCCCGGCTGCGGGATCGAGGCCACGCTCCGCGACACGCAGCAGGCCGTTCGGCTCGGGGCCAGCCGGTGGGTGCGCGGTGAGATCCGGGGCGACGATCCGCCGACGCTGCTCGCCATCGGCTCCGAGATCGTGGGTGGATTCCGGTTCGCGGAAGACGTGCGCCCCGAGGCGGCGGTCACGCTGGGGGCGTTGCGCCGCCGCGGGGCCGAAACCTGGATGCTCTCCGGCGATCGGGCCGACCGGGCTGCCGCCGTCGCCGCACCGCTGGGCCTGGCCTGGCGGGCGCCTCTGCTGCCGGCCGAGAAGCTGGCCGTGATCGCGGGCTTTCAGGCGGCGGGCCGCCGGGTCGTGATGGTGGGTGACGGCATCAACGACGCGCCCGCACTCGGTGCGGCCGACGTGGGCGTGGCGCTGGGCTGCGGTGCCGACGTGTCGCGGTGGTCGGCCGACATCTGCCTCTTGCGGGACGATCTCGCCGCCCTGCCCTGGCTCGTCGAACTCGCGGGCCGCACGCGGCGAACGATCCGCTGGAACCTCCTCTGGGCCTTCGGCTACAACGCCGCCTGCATTCCGCTCGCCGCGACGGGCGTCGTGCATCCGGCCGTCGCCGCCGTGGCGATGGTGGCCAGCAGCCTGCTCGTGGTGTCGAATTCACTGCGGCTCGGGCGGGACGAGCCGAGTGATGCCGCCGCTCCGGTGGGTGAATCCGCGGCGCGTGACTCCGAGCTCGTGGAGGTGGCCGCATGATGGAGTGGCCGCTGCTCGTCGTGTCGGGGATGCTCGGCTCGGCCCACTGCCTCGGCATGTGCGGCCCGTTCGCGCTGGCCGTCGGCAGCGCGGCCCCGTCGTGGCGGGCGAATCTGCAGCGGCAGGCCATCTATTCCGTCGGCCGGATTTTCACCTACGCGGTGCTCGGAGCAGTGCTGGCCTTTTGCGGCGGGCGGCTGGCGGCCGCCCTGCCCGGCTGGGCGAACGTGCCGGCGGGGCTCGCCATCATGGCGGGTGTGCTGCTCGTCGTGCAGGGGCTCGTGGCGGCGGGTGTGCTCCGCCGGCGGGCGGTGACGGCCGCCGCAGCGTGTCCCGGCGCCGGGGCATTCAAGGCGCTCCTGGGGGCGCGGAGCCGCGTGGACGTGTTTCTGGCGGGGCTGTTCACGGGGCTGCTCCCCTGCGGACTCCTCTATGGGATGCTGGCGCTCGCCGCGAGCACCCACGACGTGGCCCGCGGCCTCGTCACGATGGCGGCCTTCGGCCTCGGCACGGTGCCGGCGATGGCGGCGGCGGGCCTCGGCGGCTCACTGCTCGGCCTGGCCGCCCGCCGTCGGCTTCACGCGGTCGCGGCCTGGTGTCTCGTGCTCACCGGCTGCATCTCGATCGCCCGCGGCGCCGGGCAGCTTTCGTTCACGGGCGAGCCCCCTGCCGGCTGCCCATTCTGCACGGAGGCAAACGGCCCAGCTGGAGGCCCGTCGCTCCGCAATGGTCGGTCCGTCACGAAGTGACGGGCCGACAGACTCACGGGCGCTCGATCATGAGAAACGCCGCCCCTGCGGCCACGCCCACGGCGACGAGGATCCCGATCAGGAGCATCACGCCGTAGATCGTCTGCATGCCCTCGTCCACGCGGGCCTTGCGGTCGCCCGTGAGTCGGCTGGCGAGCATCGTGCAGACCCACGACCAGTGAAACATGAGATGGACGAGCACCCCGCCGGCGAGGATCCCGAGCAGTCCGAACTGGATGCCGCCCCAGGCGTCGTAGTCGAGCCCCCACAGCCGCCAGCCGCCCGCGGCCGGCCCCGGAGGAAACACGAACCGCACGACGACGGCGGTGAACAGGAGCGCCACGAACACCACGAGCAGCCCGACGTCGAGCACGAGATTGACGTCGTTCCACGACCAGCCACGCGGGGTGCGGGCCGGGCGGCTGGGGTCGGGCTTTCGTTCCAGCGTCGGGATCATGAGGAGCGCCAGCCTAAAGGCCAGGGGACAGGAGGACATCGGCCTTATATTAATGCTTGATACTGTCACTTTATGACAGTATCCTGCATAAATGAAGCGGCTCACCGAATTGGCGATTCAGCATTCGCGCGCGGGCGTTTTCACGCGGGCCGAAGTGGCTGCCTGGGTCAGAGGATCGCCCGATGCCGAGGCGGCGCTCGTGAAGCGGGCATTGGCAACAGGCGAGATCATCCGCATCCACCGCGGGCTGTACTGCCTTGGCAGCCGCTACCGCAACCGGCCGATCGACTCCCTCGCGATCGCCCAGCGGATCATGGGGCCGAGCTACGTCAGCCTCGAAGCCGCGCTCGCGTTTCACGGCTGGCTGCCCGAGGCGGTGGAGACGGTCACCAGCGTGTGTGAGGCGAGAAGCCGCTCGTTTCGCACGCCGATCGGCCCGTTCCGTTTCAGTCGCGTCCGCCAGGCACGGTTGTTCGAGGATGTGATCCGTGTGCCCAGGCCGGAGGGGGAGGCTGCATTCGTCGCCACACCACTCAAGGCGCTTGCCGACTACGTCTCCGTGCACCGGCTCGACTGGACGGGCATCGAGCCGCTCATCGAAAGTCTGCGGATTGCGCCGCAGCAGTTGGCCGAGATCGAGCCGGAGCGGTGTCGATCCTTGGCGATGAACTATCGCTCCCGCCGGGTGCAGCGATTTCTCGTGGGGCTGATCAAGGAGCTTGATGGATGTCGGTCGCACTGATTCAGGAGCGGCTCGCGGCCTACGACTATACCTCGACCGTCGAGGAAGACCGCGCTGTCCGAGAGATCACGCAGGAGGTGGTGCTGGCAGCGCTGGCCCGCACCGATTTTTTTCGCCACGCGGCCTTTCAGGGGGGCACCTGCCTTCGCATTCTGCACGGACTGACTCGGTTCTCGGAGGACCTCGACTTCGCACTCCAGTCGCCCGATCCCGGGTTTCGGCTCGAGCCCTACCTGCCCATCATCGGCCGCGAGATGGCGGCCTATGGCTACGACATCGAATTCGTCGATCGGTCGCGTGTCGATGAGGCAGTCCGCACGGCGTTTCTCAAGGATGATTCGCTCGGCGATCTGCTGCAGCTGCGGTATCGGCCGACCACAGGGCCAGCCCGGATGATTCGGATCAAGCTGGAAGTCGATACGAACCCGCCCCCGGGTGGCACGTTCGAGACGCGGTACATCGATTTCCCATTCCCACAGGCGACGGTCGCCCACGACCCGCCGAGCCTGTTCGCCGGCAAGCTCCACGCCGTGCTCTGCCGACGCTATCTCAAAGGCCGCGACTGGTTCGATTTCATCTGGTACACCGCCCGGCGGACGCCCGTGAACTATCGACTGCTGGGATCGGCTCTCGCCCAGACCGGCCCGTGGGCAGCCGCCATCGATCGAGTCGATCGTGACTGGTGTCTCCGGGCGCTCGCATCCAAGATCGAGTCGATCGACTGGTCGCGAGCTCGTGAAGACGTGCGCGCGTTCGTGCGGACAGCCGACCTGCCCTCGCTCGACGTCTGGGGACGCGATTTTTTCTTGGGGCAGGCCGCAAAGCTGGCCGGGTGAAACCGGAGCGGCGGATGCCCGTCCGAGCCGTGGTGACGTCTGTCGGCGTCAGCCGACGTCGATGACGTAGAGGGCGATGGCGGCGGTCATGAGGACGGCGGCGGCGAGGCGGCGGAGCAGCGTGGCTCGATCGACCTGCTCCTCGAGGTCGTGCCAGCCGAGATGGGCGAGCAGGGCGCCGAGGCCCACGGCGATGATGCCACGGGTCGACTGCAGGATGTTGCCGAACACGGCTCCCACGAGGCCGAAGCAGATGTAGAGCCCCGCCATGCCGGCCAGCCAGGCCACGGCGTACTGACCGGCGGCGGTCCAGTCGCGGCGATCGCGCGGCAGCGCCCAGGGCAGGAGCAGCGCCACCACGAGGCCGCAGAGCACGTAGGTGATCGCCATCGCGAAGCAGCCGGCATGCAGTCGCTCGACCTGCGGCCACCAGCCCGTGCCGCCGGCGTGCAGGGCGTCGATGAGTTGCACGATGCAGAGGTCGGCGAGGGCGAACATCAGGCAGGCCGCGAGCACGGCGGCGACCGCAGCCGGCGGGCCGCCGCCCCCCGTCCGCTGGAGCATCGCGGCGGCCGCGACGCTCGCGCCGACCGCGATCCATTGAATCGTGTCGAGTCCCTCACCCGGCAGCAGCGAGACGATGCCCGCGAGCATCACGATCTTGAGGCCGAGCAGCGGCGCGAGCCGGGAGGCGGGCATCCGCTTGAGCGTGGCGAACACGATCCCCTGCCCCGCGAGGTAGCAGGCCGTCGATCCGAGCAGCGGCGGAAGCCAGCGGATCGGTGCGGCCGGCGCGGCCGGTCGGAGCGCCCAGACGATCGGCAGGCAGATCAGCCCCATCATCACGTGGCCGAGCACGAGCAGCCGCAGGCTTCCGCCGCCGGTTCGATTGCCGTGGTGTCGCGTGATCAGGTAGCAGACCGCGCTGCAGGCGGCGGCGGCGAGGCCGGCCACGAGGCCGGGGAGGATCACGGGAGACGTGGATGTCATCGGGGCCAGCGTAGCGGATCCTTCGGCGGCAGGGACTGTCTGGTCGATGCAACCGTCACGACCGGAGCAGGCTGGTCGCCCGGGCCACGGCCCCGCGACGGCCCCGCCACCAACCGGCCTGTAGAGTTGCGCTGGAACCATATCTCGTCAGGATGCCCCCATGTCCTTTGCCGACCGGTCCGTCGCCCGTTCGTTTCCGCCCGCCCGTGGCCGCGTAGCTCCCGCCGTGGTCGCACCGCGCGTGGCCGACGAACCGCTGCCGCGGAACCGCGTCCGCGACCTGACGGCCCTGGCCCTGCTGGCCGGCTGCGTGTTCCTGGTGGCGGCCCTGGCGACGTTCCACCCGGCCGACCCGCCGGCCGCGCGGATGCTGCCGGCTCACCTGCGGGCGGTGAACGCCTGCGGCCTGATCGGCTCCGCCGCGGCCGCGGCCTGCTTTGAATGGTTCGGGCTCGGCGCCTGGGGCGTTGCGGCCATGATCCTCGCCTTCACCTTCGCCCTGCTCCGCCGGCGGCCGATGCCCGACCTCCCGCTGCGGACGGCCGGCGCGATCCTGGCCATCACCGGCGTCTGCACGCTGCTCGCGGTCTTCCTGCCCGACTGGGTCGATCGGCCGCTGTGGGGCGCCGGCGGTCGCGTCGGCGCCCTGGGTCGCCACTTCGCCGAAACCCATCTCGCCGCGACCGGCGCCGCGATCGTCGTCACGAGTTTGACCGTCGCCGGCCTCTTTCTTGCGTCCGACGTGGCTGTCCTCCGGCTCGTGAACGGTCTCGTGGCGCTTGGCGGCGGCACGATCGCGGCCGTGGCCGCTGCAGGCGGCCGCATCTCGGTCTGGCGGGCTGCGCGGGCCGCCAAGCCCCCTGTTGCCGACGCGGCCGCAGCGCTGGCCGACACGTTCCCTGGTCTCCGCGGCCGCCTGCGTGCCTCCGCTGACACCGACGACGACACGGACGAAGAAGGCGAGCCCGCGATCCGCGTCAAGCGGCGCGAGCCGCCGGTGCTGGTCGAGCCGGAGGCCGAGTCCGACGACGAGGTCGTCGATGAGGCCGATGCCGACGATGATTCGGACGCCGAAGACGAGACGCCGCAGCCGGCAGCCCCGGCCCGCTCGCTGGTGCCGATCAAGACGCGGTCGAGCCGCAAGCCGGTCGAGGCGCTCACGATGGCGCCCGATCCGGTGGCGAACTACGAGCTGCCCGACCTCGACCTGCTGCTGCCCACGGAATACCTGGAGCTCGACCAGCAGGAGCAGGAGGTCCGCGACCGGGCCCGCGTGCTCGAGAAGACCTTCGCCGAGTTCGGCTTCAAGGTGAAGGTGGTCGAGGTCGAGACCGGGCCCGTCATTTCCCAATACGAGATCGAGCTGGAGGCCGGCCTGCGGCTGGCGAAGATCACGAACCTCGCCGACGACCTGGCGATCGCGCTCCGCGTGCCGAGCGTCCGCATCGTGGCCCCGATCCCGGGCAAGAACTCGGTGGGCATCGAGGTGCCGAACACGACGCGGCAGATGGTCCGTCTCCGCGAGGTGATCGAGGAGACGCAGGCCAAGGCCCGCACGATGAAGATTCCGATCTTCCTCGGCAAGGACGTGGCCGGCAATCCGATGGTGGTGGACATGGCGAGCATGCCCCACCTCCTGATCGCGGGCCGCACGGGCACGGGCAAGTCGGTCTGCTTGAACTCCATCATCGTCTCGATGCTCATGACCCGGCGTCCCGACGAGGTGCGGATGCTGATGATCGACCCGAAGATGGTCGAGCTCACGCCCTACAAGTCGCTGCCGCACCTGATGCATCCGGTCGTCACCGACATGAAGAAGGCCGAGGCGATCCTGGCCTGGGCGGTAGACAAGATGGAGGAGCGGTATGCCATGCTCGCGAAGGTGGGCGTGCGGCACCTCACGCAGTACAACGCCCTCGGCCGCGAGGAGATCCTCAAGCGGATGGCCCCCGAGACGGAGGAGGAGGCCGCCGCGATCCCGTCCACGATGCCGTTCATCGTGATGATCGCCGACGAGATCGCCGACATGATGATGACGGCGGGCAAGGAGATCGAGCAGTACATCATCCGGCTCGCCCAGAAGAGCCGGGCGGTGGGCATCCACCTCATCCTCGCGACGCAGAAGCCGACGGTGGACGTGATCACCGGGCTCATCAAGAGCAACCTGCCGGCGCGGATCGCCTTCCAGGTGGCCAGCCGCACCGACAGTCGCGTGGTGCTCGACGAGATGGGGGCCGAGCGGCTCCTCGGCAACGGCGACATGCTCTTCCTCTCGCCGGGCACGAGCCAGATCCTGCGAGGTCAGGGCACGTTCCTCTCCGACGACGAGATCGGCCGCGTCATGGCGGCCATCGGCACCAGCGAGCCGCAGTACGCCGCCGAGCTCGTGAACCTCCAGCCGGCGCCGGCGGGCGATGCGGCCAAGGGGGGCGGAGCCAGCCCGAAGGACAAGGACGAGCTCTACGAGGCCGCCGTCGAGGTGGTGATCCGCGAGGGCCGTGGCAGCGTGTCGCTCCTGCAGCGGGCGCTCGGCGTGGGCTACGGCCGTGGGGCCCGGCTCATCGACTTCATGGCCGAGGACGGCGTCGTCGGCCAGTACGCCGGCAGCCAGGCCCGCGAGGTGCTGCTCACGCTCGAGCAATGGGCCGCCCGCAACGGTTCTGCTCCCCTGCCCCCCGACCCCGCCCCGCGGAAGCTCAAGATCCAGCCCCACGCCACACCGGCCGCCGCCCCCGCCGTGTTCGACGCCGACGAGGAGACCGACCGCGAGGAGGCGTTTGCCGAGTCGGAATTCGACGAGGACGACGAGGAGTCGGATGCCGATCTCGAGTCGGACGACGACGAGGAAGACGACTCCTACGACGACGCGGACGACGGCGACGACGAGTAGTCGTTTCGTAGGCCCGTTGCTCCGCAACGGGCAGCGCAGACAGCCCGTCACGGAGTGACGGGTCTACCGTTCAGCGGAAACGTGGCTTCGGCCGAGTGCTCCGTTGCACCGCCCAGCGTGCGGTCCTCCGGGTCTGACACCGCACGCTTATAAGCCCGACGCGCGAGCTGGGAGGAATGCGGGTAGCGACATGCAGATGGGGAGCGGTTTCCTATTGCTTGCGCAGCGGGCGTGCGTCGTGAATGGTGTGTTTTATCCCGCGGGTGCAAGACCCGCCCTGGAGATGGTTGTCCACCAGGAAGCAGTCGGAGTCGACGGGGAGGTGACAAAATGGCGAGAGCCTCTGACGTCAAAGGGCCGCCTTGGGCGGTTCAGCGAGTCCGTGGGCCATAACGTGAGTGAACGCCGAGCAAGCCTCGAAAATGCTAGTCGTGGAAGCCGACCCGCTGTCCGAACGGGGAAGGCCGCTGCCGCTGGAGTGGCACAACCTGTGCTCCAGTGGTTCCACCGGGGTAATGGCGATGGCACGCGACAAGGGGAAGAACACGCAATCACGAGAGATCCACTTCGATGCTCGACTGATGGGCTGGGGATCCCGACGATCCGCGACCGCGTGGTGCAGATGGCGTTCGTGCTCGTCGTGGAACCGATCTTCGACGAGGACCTGAGCGGCTACTTCGACACGATTCCGCACCACGAACTGATGAAGTGCGTGGCTCGCCGGATCAGTGACCGGCATCTGCTGCATCTGGTGAAGATGTGGCTGGAGGCCGCGGTCGAGGAGACGGACGAGAAGGGGCGGACGGTGCGGACGACCCGCAACCAGGACGAGGGTCGTGGCACGCCACAGGGCGGCGTGGCCTCGCCGCTGCTGGCGAACCGCTATATGCGACGGTTCGTGCTGGGGTGGAAACAGGGCGGACACGAGCAGCGGCTGGAAGCCCGCATCGTGAACCATGCGGACGACTTTGTGATCTGCTGCAAGCCTGGACGGGCCGGCGGTATCTCACGCCGGCACCGTCCAGGAGCAAGGTTCGCTCGATCTGTGAAAAGATCAGCGATCTGACGAACTCCCGGACGACGTGGCGAGACCCGGAGCAGGTGGTCGTTGATCTCAACCGGGCGTTGTCCGGTTGGGGCAACTACTTCCGCGTCGGGTACACCACGGGAGCCTGGCAGGTGGTGCAAGAGGACGCCTGCCGTCGGCTCCGCCGGTGGTTGCAGAGGAAGCACCGTCAGGCCGGCCGGTATCAGAGCCTGCCGGACGTGAGGCTGTATCTCGACTACCGCCTGATGAAACTGACTGACCGCATCCGACGCAAGCCGCTGCGGGCGAAGGCACGGCAAAACCGATCGGAGAGCCGGATGCGGGAGATCTGCACGTCCGGTTCGATGAGCGGGGAGTGGAAACGGGGCATGGCGGAGCTAGTGAGGCACCGGCAGACGAAAGGGCCGGAAACAGATAGGCCCCGCCTTAACCACCGCGTCACTCCCCGACTCTCCTTCTCGGCAACGGGCGGCTTACAGCCGTGCATGCACGGGCCCTTCGAACTCCACGTTGGCGAACGAACCTCTTTTCTCTTCCGGAGCCAGCAGCAGCACGACCGCTTTGGTGCGGAGATCACACACTGCCGCAAGCGTGCGGGCCGCGGCACCGGTCAGGTGCCGCGGCCCGTGCTATGCGCCGATCAGGGACGTCGCCGTCAGGGCACGGCGATCGTGGTCTTGCCACCACAGTCCTCGGACGAGCTGGCACACACCGGACCCTGTCCCATGCTGCCGACGTCCACTGTCTGTTGCTCGTACACCGTGTTGACCGGATCGGCCGGATCGCACACGAAGATCGTGAACGTATCGCCCGACACCGGGAACGACTGGGACTCGCCGAGCGCCAGGATGGTGTAGTCATCCGCCGACTGCGGCTGGTCGCTTCCCGCCACGACGGCCACGGCAATCGGCCCGTCCGGCGGGTTCGTTGCTTCGGAGCCGAAGTTCGACACGACGACCATGCCGGCGCCGCCGGGCAGACCCGGATCCTGCGGATCGAAACCATCAACAGGCGGGCACGCATCGCCGCCGGGCAGGCTGGGATCCGTGGGCATGGCGTCCCCGGAGCCGGTGCCGCCGGGCAGGCCGGCACCGCCGCCGGGCAGGCCGGGATCCGTAGGCATGGCGTCCCCTGAGCCGGTGTCGCCAGGCAGGCCGGGATCCGTGGGCATGCTGCCGTCCCCGGAGCCGCCGTCCGGCGGATTGCATCCGCAGATAAGTATGGCCGAGAACGTCAGAGCAAAAAATGAGAGTCTCATCATGCAATCTCCTGTAGTGAAAAGAAAATGCCCCTGTCTGATTGGTTTCGTGATGCGTCGATGCCGGGGTCCGTCTGATTGCCTTCAGGGTGTCGCCTAAAGGGCGTCGGCCGTGGCTTCGCCGCCACGTTTCGTGCAAAGCGCCACCAGCACGTCGGCGGCGGTTGCGTCGGCGATGAAGGCCACGTGGCCGTCGGCGAAGAGCGTCTGGATGCCCCCTGGATGCGGGCCGCGAAAGCCCGCCTTGCCGGGAGTATTGACCTGCTTTGCGCCGAGGTACACGCAGCTGTATCCGGACGCCCACTGAGAACCGCCGATCTGTGAGTCCGATGCCGACGAACGCTGCGTCGGCGGTACGTAGAGTCGATCGACCGCCTCCGTCACCAACAGCGTCTTGGACAGGCCGTCGGTCACCATCCGAACCGTCGCGGGGCGCGTGGCACCGCGTGCACTGGTCGCGTAGAGCACGCCTCCCTGCTGCCAATCCGGCGGCAGCCGGGGGGCGGTTGAGAGCCGCACGGCGGAGCCCAGGATGCCCGCGTAGTCCTGCTTGCCCGGAAACGTCGTGCGGCTGCTCGGACAGACGTAGGTCGGGATCAAGGTGGCGGCGGCGGTCTCGTTGCCGCCCGGCGCGTTCCAGTGGCTGCGATAGTCGATGCGGGAAAAAACGGCCTTTTGCTCGATGAACTCGAGAATGAAAGACGACCAGCCGTGCAGCCCTGGTGGGGAAGCCACGGGGTCGGGCGAGTAGGCGGCGCGGCCGGCCGGATAGCGGCCAAGCGTTGCCTCGTATGCGAGGACGCCGAGGCCCATCTGGCGGCAGTTGTTGGCACAGGACAACCGCCGTGCCGATTCGCGAGCCGAGTTGACGGCCGGCAGCAGGAGACCGACCAGCACGCCGATGATCGCGACCGTCACGAGGACTTCGACGAGAGTGAAGCCCGCAGACCGCTGAAGCCGGCCGAGTTGACGTTGAGGCGGGGAGTGAGACACGGTGGTGACCAAGGCGGGAAGGCGGGATGTGATCTCGGCCTCTATAAGAGAAAGCGGTCGTAAGGGCCACGAGCGGCCAAAAAAATTCGCAACACGCTCCTGCGGGCCGTTTGACGGGGGGGGCCGCGGGCGGCATAATTTTTGCCGAGGGCGCCTGGCAGGATACTGAGTGCGTGGAGATCCCGGACGGTGACGAAGCGATTCTGGGCTCCTGTCTGGACCGGCTCTCCGCCGGCGAGCCCGGGGCCCGGGACGACTTGATCGCCAGAGCTTGCCGTCGGATGCGCGGCATCGCGCACCGCATGCTGCGGAGGTTTCCATCCGTCCGCCGGTGGGACGACACGGACGACATCGTCCAGAACGCGGCCATGAAGTTGATCCGCGCCATCGATGCGATCGGTCCCCGCACTCCGCGCGACTTCATCGGGCTCGCCGCCGTGCAGATCCGGCGGTCGCTCCTCGACCTGGCCCGCAAGCACGCCGGCCCCGAGTCGGCGGCGGCGAACCACGAGACGGGCGTGTGGCGGATCGACGGCGGGCCGCGCGGCGTCGTCGATCGTGCGGCCGACCCGGCGGCCTCGCCGGCTGCGCTCGATCGCTGGACCCGCTTTCACGAGACCGCCGAGGCGCTGCCGGAGGAGGAGCGGGAACTGTTCCACCTCGTCTGGTACCTCGGCCTCTCCCAGCAGGATGCAGCGCGGATGATCGGCTGCTCCGAACGGACGGTGCGGCGACGCTGGGAGGCGCTCAAGGCGCTGCTCGCGACGGCGATGGCCGACGAGCGTCTGGAGTGATGCCGGACGGCCGCCGGCTGCCGTCGCCCATGCACCAGCCACCATGACCTGACACGCCCCCCTCCCTGATGCAGCGCCATGACGACCGACCCGTCCCTGCCGCCGCCCGCCGACGACCCGACCGATCACGGGCCGCTCGACGGGATCACGTTCGCCGCCGGCCTGCCGCGGGCCGGCTCCGCGGCGGGGTCCGGTCCGGATGTGCTGCTCGGCCGGAGCATCGGCGGGATCGTGATCACGCGGCTCGTGGCCGAGGGGGGCATGGGACGCGTCTACGAGGGGCTGCAGGAGAAGCCCAGGCGGACGGTGGCCGTCAAGGTGATGCGGCCGGGCATCGCGTCAGCCGCCATGCTCGCGCGGTTCGAGCGGGAGGCCGAGATGCTCGCCCGGCTCCGGCATCCGGGAATCGCCCATGTCTACGAGGTCGGCACGTGCCCATCCGCGCAGGGGTCGCTGCCCTACTTCGTGATGGAGTTCATCCCCGAGGCGCGGACGATCCTGGCGTTCGCCGAGGATTACGGCCTGTCGACGGCGCGCCGGCTCGAACTCTTCCGCTCCGTCTGCGACGCGGTGGCGCACGGCCATCGTGCAGGAATCGTCCACCGCGACCTTAAGCCGGCCAACATTCTCGTGGACGCGACCGGACAGCCGAAGGTGATCGACTTCGGCGTGGCCCGCTCCCTCGTCGCGGAGGCCGCGGCGGTGACGATTCTGGCGGAGGACGGGCAGCTTGTGGGCACGCTCCAGTACATGAGCCCGGAGCAGTTCGCCGGCGACCCCGCGAGCGTGGACGCCCGCAGCGACGTCTACGCGCTCGGGGTCGTGCTCTGCGAACTGCTCGTGGGGGCCCCGCCGTACGACCTGCGACGCAAGTCGATCGTCGAGGCCGCCCGCATCGTCGCGGACAAAGACCTGACGCTGCCGGCGGCGCGGGGCCTGCTCCGGGGGGGCTTGGGGGCGATCGTCGGCATGTGCCTCGCCCGGGATCCCCGCCGACGCTACGCCGACGCGGCCGCGCTGGCCGCCGACATTGGCCGGCATCTGGCGGGCGATCCGCTCGAGGCCCGCCCCCCGACGCTCCTCCAGTCGGTCGGCCGCCTCGCGCGGCGACACCGCACGGCCGTGATCGCGGCGTCGAGCCTTGTCGCCGCGATGATCCTGGCGATCGCCGGCATCTCGGTTTTCCTGGTCCGCGCCGAACAAGAGCGGGCATTCGCGGAGCGGCAGCGCGCGATCGCCGACGCGGCACGGGCGCGGGCCGAAGGCGCCGCCGCCGACGCGCGATGGGGCATGTACCGCGCGAACCTGCAGAAACTCGTGACGATCGCCGAGGGCGCGGGTGGCCCGTGGAGCCGCGAGTTCATCGACGAGACGCAGGAGCTCGTCGCCACCGATCGCAGGCCTCTCGAATTGTCCGTGCTGGAGGCGGGTCTCGACCGCTCCACCGCGGTGGTGCCCGGGCCGTCGGCCGGTCTGGCCGTCAGCCCCGGCGGCCGACGGTTCGCGATCCTGCGCGACGGCGGCGTCGGCATCCACGACGCGACGAGCGGCGCCCGTGTGGCGGCGATCGCGGCGGGCGACTCCCGGATCCGCCAGGCTGTCCTCAGCCACGACGGAGACCGGCTCGTCGCCGTTTCGGCGGACGGCTCGGCCCGCGTCCACGACGCGGCGACCGGCGGTGAGGTGGCGGTGCTCCGCGGCCATGCGGGGGCCGTGCGGTGCGCGGACTTCGCCGCCGACGGGCGCCGGGTCATCACGGGCGCGGCCGACGGCACGGCCCGCGTGTGGGACGCCGGCTCGGGGGCGTCGCTGGCGGTGCTCGACGGCCACGAGGGGACCGTGTGGAGCGTGGCCCTGTCGCCCGACGGCACGCGGGCGGCCACCGCCTGCTCGCGCGGCACGAGGAGCCCCGTTCAGGCGGCACTCGTCCGCATCTGGGACGTCGCAGCGAAGCCGAAGTCCCATTCCGTGCCTGGAAACGACCCGGGGCCGGTGCGACTCGGCTTCTCGCCCGACGGTCGCCGCATCGTCGTCGCCTTCATGAACGGCACGACGCGGCTGCTGGACGGCGACGGCGGGGCGGAGCTCGCGCTCCTCGCAAGGAGTGAGCGCGTTTTCGTCAATACGGGGTTCAAGTTCGCCTTCAGCCCCGACGGGAGTCGCGTGGCCACCGCGGGCACGGCGGACGGCGAGATCCGCATCTGGGACGCGGCGACCGGCGGCGAGGTGGCGGTGCTCGAGGGCCACGAGCAGTTCGTCACCGACATCGCCTACAGCCCGGACGGGCGGCGGCTGCTCAGTGCCTCGGCGGACGGGACGGCGCGGCTGTGGGATGCGGGCCGTTGGGCCGCCGCGGCCAAGCCGCTCGTGCACGACGGCGTTGTGCTCGACGTGGGCTTCGCCGGCGACGGCGACCAATTCCTCACCCGCGCGGTCGGCGGCGCGGTGCGGCTGTGGAAGTGGCCCGATTGCGGGGAACGCTGCGTCACGCTGCGCGGCGGCAGCGAGACGCGGGCGGTGGCGTTCAGTCCCGATGGCAGGATCCTGGCGGTCGTAGAGGACGACGGCTCGACGCGACTGTGGGACGTGGCCGCCGCGCGTGAGGTTGCCTGCCTGTCGGGGCATGGATCAACGAAGAAGCTGGTCTTCAGCCCCGACGGCACCCGCCTCGCGACCATCGGCCGGCCTGGGACGCAACTGTGGAACACCGCGACCGGCGCGCTCGTGGCCGATCTTAGAGGCACGGCGACCTTTGTCGAATGCGGGGCTTTCAGTCCCGACGGCACGCAGTTCGCCACCGGCTCGCTCACCGGCAAGGTGCAGCTGTGGGACGGGCTGACCGGCGCCGCGTTGCGGCCGTGGCAGCCCGGCGATCCTGCCGACAACGCGGACGACGGCTTGGAGGATCTCGTCGTGGCCGACTTCGAGGGAGACGGCTGGGCGCCCTGGACGGTCGAGGGGACGGCCTTCGGAAGCGGGCCGTCGGCCGCGGTGCAGGACGGCCGGCAGGTGTTCGCCGGCGTGCAGGGAGGGCGGTTCGCGGATTCCCGCGCCGGGGGCGCGGACGCGGTTGGCCGGGTCCGGTCGCCGCCGCTGCGGATTGCCAGGCCGTTCATCAACCTGCTGGTCGTCAGTTTCGGCTTGCCGGGCAATGCCTGCGTGAATCTCCTCGTCGATGGCACGGCGGTCCGCACCGCGTTCGCCCCCAATACGCAGCTCGTGCCAGTGACGTGGGACGTCCGCGACCTCGCCGGCAGGGACGCCGTAATCGAGATCGTGGACGGGATGCACGGGCTTAGCCCCCGAGGGAGGGAGTTTTGCATCGCGGTGGATCAGATCGTCCAGAGCGTGAGGCCCGCGTCCGTCGCCGAGACGGCCGTGCTCGAGGCCCACGTGCCAAGCGTGACGGCGCTGTCGTTCAGCCCCGATGGCCGGCGGCTCCTGACCGTATCGACCTGGGATAGCGTCCTGTCGTTCGCCGGGCAGTCCTTGAGGGTTGGCTGCGACCGCACGGTCCGCGTGTGGGACGTGCGTGATGGCCGGTGCATCGCCACATTCCCCGGGCATTGTGAGATCGAGTCTTTCTGGTGGCTCTGCCCGGTTGGCGCGGCGTTCAGCCCGGATGGCGAGCGCATCGTGGTCATCAGCGGCGCCGTGGCCCGGGTGTGGTCGGTAAAGACCGGCCGGGAGGTCGTGGTGCTCGAAGGCCACGACAGCGCTATCGTCCGTGCCGTGTTCAGCCCGGACGGGACGCGGATCCTCACCGTCGCAGGCGATGGCGCGCGGGTGTGGGACGCCGCGACGGGCGTCGCGCTCGCCGTCCTCCGGGGGCATGGAGTCAGTGTCATCGAAGCCGCGTATTCCGCGGACGGCACGCGAATCGTCACCGCCGCCATGGGTCGCACGGTTCGCATCTGGGACGCCGCGACCGGCGCCGGTTTGGCGGTGCTCTCTGGCGGGCGCGTCGGGATGGAATGCGCCGCGGTCAGCCCGGTCGGGGGCCGGATCGCGACGTGGTCGACTCGCGGCCGGGACGTGGGGCTCTGGGGACTGTCGAACGCCGAGGTGACGGCGGCTCGGAAGTCCGTCGTCGGGACGCCGTGAGCGTGTCCCGGCAAGCCATGTCCATTCCGCACCACGATGCTGCCCGCGATTGATGAGGATGGGTCGGCCAAGGGCACTTCGGCGGGCGTCGGCCGAGCCGAGCGGATCATGGGGAGTAGCAGGCGGGGCTGGCCGGGCTGATGGTGGCAGCGGCAGCGGCGTTGACTCGGCCACGCCCGCCCAGAGCACGGCGGGCCGGCCCCGCAGCGGCTGCACCAGCAGCTGGCCGAGCAGCCAGCACACGGGCTTCGGCAGGTCGATCGCGATGAACAACCGGCGGGGCATGGGCACGCTGTCGGTGGGAGCGATGCAGGAAAAAAGTGGTGATTTTCGGGTTGCGGGATTCCGACTAGGCTAGCGTCATGCGCACCATCGAAATCTACGACACCACGCTCCGCGACGGCAGCCAGGGGGAGGGCGTGAACTTTTCCCTGGAGGACAAGTTGGCGATCACCCGCCGGCTCGACGAGGCGGGCGTCGATTTCGTCGAGGGGGGCTATCCGCTCTCGAACCCGAAGGATGCCCAGTATTTTGAGCGGGTGCGTGGCCTGACGCTGCGTCATTCCCGGGTCTGCGCCTTCGGCATGACCCGCCGCCGTGGGATCGAGGCGGCCGCCGACCCCGGCATGAAGGCGCTGCTCGACGCCGGCACGAGCGTGGTCACGATCGTGGGCAAGACGTCGGCCTTCCACGTGAGCGAGGTGCTCGGCGTGTCGCGGGATGAGAATCTCGCCATGATCGCCGATACCGTGGGCCATCTCACCCGGGCCGGCCGTGAGGTGTTCTACGACGCCGAGCACTTCTTCGACGGCTGGAAGCTCGATCGCGACTATTCAGCGGCCACGATCGTCGCCGCCGCGCAGGCCGGCGCGACGCGGATCGTCTGCTGCGACACCAACGGCGGCACGCTGCCCGACGAGATCGCCCGCATCCTCGGCGAGGCGGCCGCGGCCCTGAAAGCGGCCGGCTGCGAGCGGCCGCTGGCGATTCACTGCCACAACGACTGCGACCTGGCCGTCGCCAATTCACTCGCGGCCGTGGCGGCCGGCGCGGTGCAGGTGCAGGGCACGATCAACGGCATCGGCGAGCGGTGCGGCAACGCCGATCTGATCTCGGTGGTGGCCAACCTCGCCCTGAAACTGACCGGCTACCGGGTGCTCGCCGGAGGAGCCGCCGAGGGCTCGGGGGCCGCGCACCTCACGGAGCTGTCGCGGTTCGTCTACGAGACGGCGAACATGGGCTACCGCCCCGGGCAGCCGTTCGTCGGCTCGAGCGCCTTCGCACACAAGGGGGGCATGCACGTGCATGCCGTCGCCAAGGCGACGGAGTCGTACGAGCACATCCCGCCCGAGGCGGTGGGCAACTCGCGGCGCATCCTCGTGAGCGAGCTGTCGGGCCGCTCCAACATTGCCGCCATGGTGACGCGGCCCGACGTGAAGAACGACCGGGCGCTGCTCGACGCGGTGCTGGCCGAGGTCTGCCGGCTGGAAAACGAGGGCTGGCAGTTCGAGGCTGCCGGGGCGTCGTTCGACTTGCTCGTGGACCGGATCGCCGGCACGTTCGCGGCCGCCTTCGTCCGCGACAGCTACAACGTCGACGTCGAGAGCCGGGGCGAGGGGGACATCCGCACGCTGGCCACCGTGAAGCTGCGCGTGGGCGACGGGCTGCGGCACGAGGTGGCCGAGGGGGACGGCCCCGTGAACGCACTCGACGCCGCCCTGCGGAAGGCGCTCGTGGCCTCGTTTCCGGCCGTCGAGCGGATGCACCTGCTCGACTACAAGGTGCGGGTGATCAACGCCCAGGAAGGCACGGCCGCAAAGGTTCGCGTGTCGATCGAGAGCACCGATGGCGACCGGATCTGGGGCACGGTGGGCGTGAGCGAGAACGTGATCGAGGCGAGCTGGCTCGCCCTGACAGATTCGTTCCACCACTTCCTGGGCCAGCGGTAGGCCGCCCGCGCGACGAGCGGGGCCGTTTCCGGTACATTCCTGGCTTTTCGAGGCCATGCCATGCATGAACTGCCGAAGCACTACGACCATCGGGCCGCCCAGACCCGCTGCCGCGCGCTCTGGGACGCCCGCCGCGACTGGCACGCCGAGCCGGCCGCCGGCCGCCCGTCGTACTCGATCGTCATTCCGCCGCCGAACGTGACTGGGGCGCTGCACCTCGGCCACGCCCTCAACAACACGCTCCAGGACATCCTGGTGCGGACCCGGCGGATGCAGGGCTGTCTCACGCTCTGGATGCCCGGCACCGACCATGCGGGCATCGCCACACAGGCGGTGGTGGAGCGGCGGCTGCTCGAGGAGGAGAAACTCTCCCGCCACGACCTCGGCCGCGACAGGCTCGTGGAGCGGATCTGGAGCTGGAAGGAGCAGTACGAGAAGCGGATCCTCGGCCAGCTCCGCGACCTCGGTGCGAGCTGCGATTGGGACCGCACGCGTTTCACGCTCGACGAGCAGTGCGCGCGGGCCGTCCGTGCGGCCTTCTTGCGTCTCTTTCAGAAGGGCCTCGTGCGGCGGGGCAAGCGGCTCGTCAACTGGGACACCTTCCTGCAGACGGCCGTGAGTGACGACGAGGTCTTTCACGAGCAGGTGAAGGGGCACTTCTGGCACATCCGCTACGACGTGGTGAACCCGCAGCCCGGCGAGCCGACGAGCGTGACGGTCGCCACAACGCGGCCCGAGACGCTGCTCGGCGACACGGCCGTGGCCGTGCATCCCGCGCCGGCGGCCGCCCTCGAAGCGGCCGAGCGGGCGGTCCGGCAGAAGCGGAGCGAGGCGCCGGCCAAGGAGCAGGCTGCGATCGACGCCCAGCTCGAGGAGCTCTCGACGCGGCGCCGCGAGCTCGTGCCGATGCTCGAGACGCTCGCCGCGATGGCCCGCGCGGGCCGGAAGGTGCGGCTGCCGCTACTCGGCCGTGAGATCCCGCTCGTGGCCGACGAGTGGGCCAAGCCCGAGATGGGCTCGGGCTGCGTGAAGATCACGCCGGCCCACGACCCAAACGACTACGACGTGGGCCGCCGGCAGAACCTGCCGATGGTCAACATCCTCCAGCCCGACGGCACGCTCAACGCCGAGGCCGGCCCCTACGCCGGGCTCACGATCCGGAAGGCCCGCGAGAAGGTGGTGGCCGATCTGGAGGCGGCCGGCCAGCTCGTGCAGGTGGAAGACCGCGTCATCGAGCTCGCCCATTCCGACCGTTCGAAGACGCCGATCGAGCCCTATCTCGCCGATCAGTGGTTCATCCGCATGGACGAGCTGGCCCAGCCGGCGCTCGACGCCGTGGCCCAAGGCCGCGTGCGGATCGTGCCGGAGCGGTATGCGAAGAGCTACCTCGACTGGCTGTCGGAGAAGCGCGACTGGCCGGTGAGCCGGCAGCTCTGGTGGGGCCACCGGATCCCGATCTGGCATGTCGCGGACGTCACCGAGGCCGACCTCACCCGAACGCTCGGCGGCCGCGACACGGTGGCCTGGACGACCGATGGTGCGGACGGCTGGTTCGTCTGCTCCTCGGACGAGACGCTTCCGGCCGACGCCGTCGCGGGCCAGCCGCTCGTGCGGGATCCCGACGTGCTCGACACCTGGTTCTCCTCGGCGCTCTGGCCCCACTCCACGCTCGGCTGGCCGGCCGCCACGCCGGAGCTCGCCTGCTTCTATCCCACGAGCACGCTCGTCACGAGCCGCGACATCCTCACGCTGTGGGTGGCGCGGATGGTGATCATGGGGGTGTTCGACACGGGGGAGATCCCGTTCCGCGAGGTCTACATCCACCCCAAGATCCTCGACCGCTACGGCGAGACGATGAGCAAGAGCAAGGGCAACGGCGTGGACCCCGTGGACGTGATCGACTCGCTGGGAGCCGACGCCCTGCGGTTCGCGCTCGCCGGGATGGCGACGGAGACACAGGACGTGCGGATGCCGGTCGACTTCCAGTGTCCGGCCTGCTCCGCGCTCGTGGAGCAGACGGTGCAGAACCGCGTCAAGCCGCGGATCGACTGCCCGAAGTGCGGCCAGCCGTTCCGCACCCAGTGGGCCTCGGCCGAGGCCGACCTGGCCCTGCCCCGTGGCCCCGCCGTCAGCGAGAAGTTCGAGGCGGGCCGAAACTTCTCCAACAAGCTGTGGAACGCCACGCGGTTCGTGCTCATGAACCTCGACGGGTTCCCGGGCGCACCGCTCGCCGCGCTCGACCTCGGGTCGGCACCCCTCGAGGATCGGTGGCTGGCCAGCCGGCTGGCCAGCCTGACCCGCGATGCCACCCGGGCGATCGACGAGTATCGGTTCGCGGAACTGTCGCGGATGCTCTATGCCTTCGCCTGGGACGAGTTCTGCAGCGCCTACCTGGAGCTCTGCAAGGCGCGGCTCGCCGATCCGGCCCACCGCGACCGGGCCCGGTCGATGCTGCTCCTCGGCCTCGACACGATCCTGCGGCTGCTCCATCCGATCATGCCGTTCGTCACCGAGGAAATCTGGCAGCACCTCCACGAGGCGGCCGGATCGCGGCGGATGCCGTGGGACGACGCCGCGCAGCCGCTGTCACCCTCGCTCATGACGGCGGGGTGGCCGGAGCCGCCGCAAACATGGATCGACCCGGAGACGGAGGGCCGGTTCGGCACCTTCCTCGCCGTGGTGAGCTCGATCCGTGAGATCCGCGCGCGGCAGAACGTGCCGCCGAAGACGCGGGTGAAGGTGGCGATCCGGACGAGTATCGCCCAGGCCGCGTTGCTCGAGCCGCTCCATGCGGCGGTGGCTTCGATGGCGGTCTGCGATCTCACCGGCGTCGGGCCGGACGTGACGGCAGGTCCGCTGGCGGCGACGGCCACGGTGGCGGGCTGCGACGTGTTCGTCGATCTCGCCGACCTCGTCGACGTGGGGGCCGAGATCGCCCGGCTCACCAAGGAGAACGAGAAGACGGAGGGCTTCATCGCAGCCAAGCGGCGAAAACTGTCCGACGAGACATTCACGGCCCGGGCCCCGGCCGCGGTAATCGCGAAGGAACGGGAGCAGTTGGCCGAGCTCGAGTCCCGCCTGGAAAAAGCCCGGGCTTCGCTCGCCGAGCTCCGCAGCCGCCAGTAGTCGCGCGGGCGGCCTGCGGCGGGGGTGGTTTTGGGGTAGTCTGGTGGAGACATCGCACACCCCGGAGCACGGTCATGAGCGTCCACATGGAGCTCTCCCGCATCATCATCAGTGAGATCAACGATCAGCAGGTGGTCTACCTGAAGGAGGTCGAGGGGGATCGCACCTTCCCGATCCTGATCGGCCTCTTCGAGGCCACGAGCATCGATCGCCGCGTGAAGCACCACCAGTCGCCGCGCCCCCTCACCCACGACCTGCTCGTCGCCGCCGTCGAACTGATGGGGGGGGAGTTTCAGGACGTCGTGATCTCCGAGCTGAAGGAGCACACCTACTTCGCGACGATCCGCGTGCTCAAGGACGGCGAACTGGTGGAGATCGACGCCCGGCCGAGCGACGCGATCGCCGTGGCGGTGACCTGCGAGCCGAACCTCCCGATCTACGTGTCGGAAGAGGTGCTGGAGAACGTGCTCGGCTGATCGCGAGGCATTGCGGCCCGGATTCTCCATGAGCACGATCCCGGGCAGGCCATACGCCTCGATCGCCAGCCGATTGCCCTCGCGCACCTCCGGTCGCGTCACTCGCCGCATGGCACGCGCTTTCCGCTCGATGATCCAACGTCTTGCTGCACGATCATCGCCGCTGGATGTCGTCGAATCGAACGGGCCTTGTCACCTGTTACCGACCGCCTCAACGCCGGTCGCGCCGGGGACGTCGAGATCGACGAACACGTCGACCTGCTGGCCAACGAAGAGCCCCGGTGAGTCCTCGTCCACCGCGTACACGACCTGCAGGACGCGGGTGTCGACTCGCTCGCGGTTGTCGCCCGTGAGCGACTGCTTCGGTACGACGTATGGCTCTATCCGTACGAATTGGAGCCGATAGGATCGGCCGGAATCGCCACGCGGATGAGCATGCGCACGCGCGCTCTTGTCGAATCGTGGGATCTCGCTTTCGTCGAAGTCGGCTCGCACGCAGAGCGGCTGCACGCGGCCCAGCACCATGAGCCGCTGGCCGGCTGCAGCGCCCACCTGCTCGCCAGCCCGGACGTCGACCTTGAGCACGTCGCCGTCGAGCGGCGACGTGACCGTGAGCCGTGCGATCTCGGTGCGGGCCTGCTCCACATGGGCCCGTGCACGCCTGACGGCGCTATCGGCGACGGCGATGTCTTCTTTCCATGCGCCGGCCTTGAGCAGCTTGTCGTCCGCCGTAGCGGCCGCGAGGCGCTGTCGCGCCTGCTCGAGTTCCGCTCGCCGCGAGATCAGTTCGGCATCGGGCACTGTGCGCGCCTCGGCAAGCCGCGCCGTCCGGCGGTATGCATCCTCGGCCGCCACCACGGCCGCCTGCGCCTCTCTGACGCGCGCCTCGCTCGCCGGCACCTCTTCGGGCCTGGGGAGCGATCGGAGGCGGTTGAGATGCGCCTCGGCATCGGCGAGCCCGGCTTCGCGGACGGCAAGTTCTGCCGAGGCCTGGCGTGTGTCGATGCAGAACAGCGGCGCGCCCGCCGCCACGCGATCGCCAGCCGACACATGAACCCGCTCGACCACGCCCGACACGTGCGTTCCGATGACCACGTCTTCGGTTGTGGGTTCGACGATTCCCGATGCGGCGAGCGCATGCGAAAAAGGGGCGATTACCGGCGGAATCGGTGGCACGGCCTTCGGGAGCGGCTGGTTGGCCCGGTAGACGTGCCAACCTGCGTAGCCGATGGAGCCAAGGGCCAGTAGAGGCAGAAGCAGAGTCCCGATCTTGCCGCTCATGCGTGTGACTCCCGGAACTCCGCGGCGGGGGAAACGCCCAGCACAAGGCCATCGCCCATCTCGATGACGCGGTCGCCGTATCCGTAGACCCGGCTGTCGTGGGTGACGACGATCACGGCCCGATCCGAGTCCACGCTCACGCGCCGCAAAAGTTCCATGACGGTGCGTCCGGAATCGGCGTCGAGCGCCGCCGTGGGCTCGTCGCAGACCAGAAGCCGTGGGCGGTGGACGAGCGCGCGGGCGATCGCAACCCGCTGCTGCTGGCCCCCGGAGAGCTGGGCAGGACGGGCGTCCAACTTGCCGCCCAGCCCCACCGCCGCGAGCATCTCGCGGGCCTCTCGGAGCGCCTCGCGCCGCCGTCTCCCTTGCACGATGAGCGGAAGGCAGGCGTTCTCGGCCGCCGTCAGCGCCGGAAGCAGGTTGTACTGCTGGAAGACGAAGCCGATCATCCGCGCCCGAAAGGCGACGAGCGCATCGCCGCGGAGATCGCCCAGTGGTTGGTCGAAAATGCGGATGTCGCCGGCCGTGGGGGCGAGAAGGCCTGCGACGATCGAGATCAGCGTCGTCTTGCCGCATCCGGAAGGCCCGACCAGGAGCGTGATCTCTCCCGGGGCGACCTCGACATCGACTCCGCGGAGCACCTGCACCCGCGTGTCACCCGAGCCGAAGCACTTCGTGACGCCCGTGCAGGCAACGGCGGTGCGGATGGCGGAAGTGGCTGTCAAGGTAACACTCGCGGCTATTTGAAAACGATCGCCGGCTCCAGCGTCCAGACCCGGCGAATGCTCACGACGCTGGCGAGGAACATGATCATCACCACGGCACCGGCGGTGCCGACGGCCACCTGCCAGGGAAGAAAGAATCCGCGGAGGTGGTAGATGTCTTTGGTGACCTCGAAGAAGACGCTAGCGGCGCCCATGCCCAGCGCGTAGCCGAGCCCGCCGACGACGCCCGCCTGGAGCAGGATCATGACGAGGATCCGTTTGTTGGTGACGCCCATGGCCTTGAGCGCACCGAACTGCCTCAGGTTCTCGAGGGTAAAGAGATAGAAGGTCTGGCCGGCGATGGCCGTTCCCACGATGAAACCGAGGGCGACGGTGATCCCGAAATTCACGGGGATGCCGGTGGATCGCATGTAGTAGCCGATCGTCAGCCACACGAACGACCGCGAGTCGTACGCGGCCAGCCCTGTGCGGTCGCGGATGCGGCTGCAGACCTCGTCCGGATCCGCATCGGGATGAGTGTCTGCGACGATGAAGCTGACGGCGTTTCGCTCCTGCGGCACGTACCGCGTCGCCTGGCTGTAGCGGCAGTACATGACGGGAAACGTCTGGAATGGCGCGGCGACCCGACAGATGCCCACGACCACCACACGCCGATCGTTCATTTCGAGCGTCTTGCCGAGGGTGGTCGGCTCCCCTGGAAAGAGATAGCTGAACCCCGCGTCGTCGAGAATCACACCATCAGGCCGCCGCAGATCGTGCCACGACCCGAGCAGCATCTGCTGTGGTGCGCCGGCGAAGCTGTCGTCATCGAGCCCCATGACGATGGCGGTGCGGTAGCGCCCATTGGCGGTGCGGACACGACCGAGCGACTTCGAGAGCCGTGAAGCCCAGCGGACTCCGGGCACGCCGCGGACCCGGTAGAGATCGGTGTCCGAGAGTGGCTCGATCTCATCGACACTCTGCAGTTCCGGGTCGCAGATCCAGATCGCGGCATCGCGCACGTCGAGAATCTGGCTGGCCGTGCGGAGCATGAGCCCGCAGAAGATGCTCACCTGATGCGACATGAGCATGCTGGCGAATGCCACGCCGAACACGAGGCCAAGGTATTTGGCCCGGTCTCCTGTCAGCATCTTGAGGGCAACCCAGCCCATGGGGCAGCTTCCTGGTCGTTGGTGAGACGGCTCAACTCGGCGACATGAGCCGGCGAAGCGCGAGCAGATGAATGGCGATGGAGAGCGGCAATTGAAAGAGCGATATGAGCGCTAGCGGATGCAGGCCGATTCCGACGGGGTCCGGCTGCAGGGCCAGCACACCGATGAAGGACAGCGACACCATGCTCACCGCGACCAGGAAATCGGCGATGCCGAACAGGTTCCAGCCGATCGCGAGCCAGCGGAAGCCAACGATGTTTTTCGCGACCGCCCACGCCAACGGAATCGCCGTGATGCCGATGAATGCATCGGCACACCCTGTGACGAGGCCAATCTCGGGCGGCATCAGGCCTTCCGCATACATCCACAGGAATACGACGCCTGCCAGCCGGTACGCCTGAATGCCGATGAGCGTCGGAAGTGGGATCGCTTCGAGAAACGCATGAAACGCAGGTGAGCGACACCACCCGAATGCGAACACCATCAGCGGCAGCGGCATCAAGGTGCCGAATAGGAGGAAGTATGGAATATCGGCAGCGTGCCACCCTCGCGAATCCTGAAAAAAACCATGGAGCGAAACCGCCCACGCCGCAGCACACCAGGCCATCACCCCGAGTGACACCACGCGCATCCGCCGCCAGCTGTATGCCGCCACGGCAAGTGCTATTCCGCACGCGATCGCCGAAATCACGCTACCCCACCACGTCATACGGCATCCCTCTCACGGTGAGTGTCCTGCGAATCAACACCTGTCATGGACGTTTCCTGCGGTCAGTACAGCATCTGCATGCGGACGATCGCAGGTGATTCCCGCATCTCGAACTCGGCGCTCTTGTATCGCGGTGGAGCGCGGTCATCGGAGGCTCCTCTTTTGCCGCCGGGCACGATGTTCACGCCGTGCACTTTGACAACTGAAGTGGACGGTGTCAACATGCGTGCATGAGCCAGGCACGCGAGGCGTATCACCACGGGGATCTGCGGAACGCGATGATTGCATCCGCGGTGCGACTGATCGAGCAAGGCGGGGAGACCGCCTTCAGCCTCCGGGAAGCCGCCCGCGACGTGGGCGTGTCCGCCAATGCGGCGTACCGTCATTTCGACGACAAATCGGCGCTGCTAGCCGCTGCCGCAGCCGGCGGACTCGAGCGGTTGGCAGGCCGCATGCTGAAGGCGATGGATCGCGCGGCTGCAAGTGGGAATAAAGAGAGGCCCGCGATCGCGCGGTTCAAGGCCGTCGGGCGCGCGTACGTCGAGTTCGCGATGGCGCATCCGGAACTCTTTCGCCTCATGTTCAGCGGGAGCGGCGTCGCATGCCTGACCGCCGGTGCAGTCGGTGTGGCGACCCCGACGCCGTGGGAGTTGCTCGGCCGCTCGCTTGACGCGCTCGTCGCCGACGGCCTACTGCCTGCCGACCGGCGGGAAGGCGCGGAGCTCAAGGCGTGGAGCGTCGTCCACGGTTTTGCCTCGCTGGCGCTCGCGGGTCATTCCGCCGTTCCGACGGGGCGGCAGCGGCACGCCGCCCTCGAGTCTGCCCTTGAATTCGGTGTGCTGGGACTGTGTGCACCGGCGATTCCGCACCGCACGTCACGTTCTCGCTGACGCCGGATCAGCGTTCAGGCAGGCGGCGATTCCCGATACATCGACAGAAGATGGCGCCATGGATGAACGCCACGATCGGAAACGGCCCTCACCGGGCGGTTACCGCCTCCTCCTGCTGTCTTCTCACTTGCGCTGAAAGTCATACGCACCGCCGGACTCTTGGGCTGGCCGATCCGACTGAAGATACTGCATGGATGACTTTGAATGTTTGAGATACGCATCCCAGAAATGCGTGCTCAAGACGGTCACCACATCGGTGACACCGGCACTTCGTGCACCGAGGCGGCCACCGAACGAAAAATGGTTCGCGCCATCGATCACAACGAGGTATTTGTCTCCCGGTGGGCTTAGTTGATAAGGCTCCGTCTTCCAATCCACGCCCTGCCCGCCCGCCCCTCGATCCCTGGTCCCGGTGATCGTCATCATGGGCAGTGCAAGCGCCGCCCAACTCTTGCCGGTGAGACCCTGTTGGCCGGTTCCCTGCCCCGATATCGGGAGAATGCACATGACCCGCTCGTCACGGAAACTCCTGCCTTCGTCGGCGCCGAGATCAACCGTAACCCCGCCGATCAGCATGGCGGTGTACGCGCCGAACGAGTGACCACCCACGCCGATCCGCTTCGCATCGACACGGCCTTGAAGCGCGGGGACTGCTTCCGGAAGTGTGTCAAGACAATCGATCACCAGGACAATATCGGCGACCCGGTCGGTGATCCTCTCGGGGTCATTCAGACCCTGGAGCAATCTCCCCGGCCTCGTTCGTTGCAGCGCTGACTGATCCGCGGTATCGGCAGCGCGTGACTGTCGCGTCTGGCCGTCGGCGTGGCTCGGATGGATGACGACGTACCCGTGGGAGGCCCAGTGTCGCCCGACCGCTGCGAATGCATCCTTGTTCCCACCGAACCCATGCGAGAACACGATCACGGGATACGGGCCGCCGGCGGCAGGAAAGGACACCCTGTAGGGCACCTTTCTCTTTCGGGGCACGTCGTGGAACACCAGATCGTCGGCGGAATCGACCGCGAGCAGCCCTGGGTTCGCCTCGGTGAGTCCTTCTGCCAGGACCGGGCAGACTCCCAACGCGGCAAGAACCGCGAACACGACACGACCGCGCACAGAACCCTCCCTCCGGATGGAGGACCAGGAGATTTCGGCCATAGGTGATGAACGGATGGGCGGGGAAAAAGTTTCTGAGCAAAAAAAGCCAAAAAAGGTGCCAGCCACCAAATTCGGGCAAATGAGGGAGGGTGCGAAAGAGGGGCGCCGTGCAGTCAGCGCATGTTCTCCGGATTTGGTGGCTGGCACCTTTTTCCTTTTTGGTTCGAGAACGTGCTCGGCTAGCCGACGCGGCTGCCGGCGGGCGTGAGTCCGAATCGCGCGAGCAGTGCCAGCGGCGCGCCGATGTCGAGCACGTGGACCACGCCGGTCAAGCCGCTCGCGGCCGGGGTGGCGAAGCCCGGCTTGGGGGCCACGAACGTGGCCGTGATATCGGCACGGACGCACGCCCCGGGACGATCGCCCGTGTCGCAGTCGAGGCCCGAGGGGACGTCCACCGCGAACACCCGCACTGCCCTGCCCGCGTCCTCGGCTCGTGCCGCGTTGATGGCAGTGATCGCCGTCGCCACTGCACCGCGAGGCGCGATGGGTGAGCCGGCCGAGAGGTCCAGAATGGTCAGTCCCGCACGCCTCGCGACCTCGGCGTTCACGGCGGCGTCGCCCCGATAGCCGTCGAGCGGGCAGGCCAGCAGCAGCCGCACCTCATGGCCAAGCAGTTCGAGGTGCCGAGCGATCACGAACCCGTCGCCGCCGTTGTTGCCCCGCCCGCAGGTGATCGCCACCGGCCCGGCGACGCCGAGCCCATGTAGCATCCGGGCTGCATTGGCCCCCGCGTTCTCCATGAGCACCACGCCGGGCAGGCCATACTCCTCGATCGCCAGCCGATCGACCTCCCGCACCTCCGCTCGCGTCAGTCTGCGCATGATTTCAGGAGCATGCCGTGCGGGCGTGGGCTCGCGGTCCAGGCCGTCCGTGGCCTGGCACCACGCGTGCGGAGGTCAGCGCACGAGAGCCGGAGCGCGGCCGGCGAACGCGGCCGGCATGCTGCGGAAACCCTGGAGCATGCCCACGAGCACAGCCGCCCGCGGCGACAGGATCGTGAGGCCGTACATCATCCGGGCCTGCCGCGTGACCGGCGGCGTCCGGACCATCGCCACCACCGGGCTGATCCGGGGGGAGAGCACGCCGAGAGCGGCGAGCCGACCGGCCGGCGTCCGCATGCCGCCGAACTGGAAGATCGACACGGCGTTGCTCAGCCGCGGGGCGATCAGGCCGAGCGGGCTCGCCGTCGGCAGGCCGGGAGCCACGGGCATGCCGGGCACCAATGGCTTGTTGAGGCGGGCGAACAGGCCGCCGCCGGAACGATTGAAAGAGGCCACGCTGCCCTGAGCGGGCCGGGAAAACAGCCCCTTGGCGAGGCAGTCGCCGGCCGACGTCATGAACACCGCGGCCGAGAGGAGCGACCACGCGAGCATCCGAACCATCTGTAGTCTCCGATCGTGAAACGAGTGGGACTGCCGGGACGTCCGCCAGCCCATCCCGGCCGGCTCGTGATGCGCCGGGCGGGATGACGCCAACGCTAATTCGGAGGTGACAGACTGCAAATTCGTAGGCCCGTTGCTCCGCAACGGGCTGCCCGTCACGGAGTGACTGGCCTACGGGTAGTGACGGGCCTACGGGGCGTGACAGTCGTTAGACGCCGAAGGCGTTGCGGAGCACCTTGAGCGACCTCTGGCCCTGCTCGGCGGCCACGATCACGTTGAGGCGGACTTCGCTCGTGCTCACGAGGTCGATGTTGATGCCCTCCTCGGCGAGCGGCTTGAAGAGCCGGTCGGCCACGCCTGCATGGCTACGGATTCCCACGCCCGTGATCGAGAGCTTCGCCACGTGGGGCACGTCGGCCACCGTCGCCCCGCGGGCGGCGGCGATCGTCCGCGCCGCCTTCGTGGCGGCATCCCGGTGTTCCGCCGGCACGGTGAAGGAAATCTCGGCGTGGCCGTTCCGCGGATGGCTCTGCACGATCATGTCGACGTTGAGTCCGGCCTTGCCCAGTTCCGCGAACACCTCCGCCGCCACGCCCGGCGTGTCGGGGAGATCGGTGAACGTGACGAGCGCCTGCGAGGAATCGAGCAGGCAGTCCTCGATGGCAAGGTCCTCCATGCCCTCCAGCCGCCGCACCACGTCCAGCGGGCTCGACTTGGTGAGCGGCCCGCCGGCCGCGGCCTGGGCGGGCTCGCCGGCGGCGGAGTCGAGTCCGAAGGCCGCGTGCACCGCCTGCACGGCGGCCGGGCCGTCCGTGCGGTCGACGAGCGCGGAGATCTTGATCTCGCTCGTGGTGATCATGTGGACGTTGATCGCCTTGGCCGCCAGGGCCGTGAACATCCGGCCGGCCACGCCTTCCGCGCGGGCCATGCCCACGCCCACCACCGACACCTTCGCCACGTCGTGGTCGTGCGACACGCCCTCGGCGCCGATCCGTTTCGCCACCGCCTCGGCCCGCTCGAGTGCCTCCGCGAGGTCGTCCTCGGGCACGGTGAACGAGATGTCGGCCCTGCCCCCCTGCCCCACGTTCTGCACGATCATGTCGACCGCGATGCCGGAGGCGGCGAGTTCGGAGAACAGCGCATGGCTGGAGCCGGGCTGGTCGGGGACGTTTTCCAGCGTGATTCGGGCCTCGTCCTTGGCGAGGGCGACGCCGCTGGCGGCCCGGGCCGCGGCCTCGTCGGCGGCGAGGATCAGCGTGCCCGGCACGTCCTTGAAGCTCGACCGCACGAGCACCTTTACGCCGAACTTCTTCGCGAACTCGATCGACCGCGAGTGCATCACGCCGGCGCCCAGGCTCGCCAGTTCCAGCATCTCGTCGTAGCTGATCGACGGGAGGCGGCGGGCCTGGGGAAGCAGCCGCGGATCGGTGGTGTAGACGCCGTCGACGTCGGTGTAGATCTCGCAGACATCGGCGCCGAGCACGGCGGCGAGCGCCACGGCCGTGGTGTCGGAGCCGCCGCGGCCGAGCGTCGTGATGTTGCCGTTCTGGTCGATCCCCTGGAACCCGGCCGCGATCACGATCGCGCCCTCGTCGAGCAGTGTGTTGACATGATCCGTCGAGATCGAGTGGATGCGGGCCTTCGTGTGGGTCGAGTCGGTGCGGATGCCGATCTGGGCGCCGGTGAGGCTCACCGCCTTGTGGCCGGCCGCCTGGATCGCCATGGCGAAGAGCGCCACGCTCACCTGCTCGCCGGTGGAGAGGAGCATGTCCATCTCGCGGGCGCTGGGGCGGTCGGTGATCTGCTTGGCGAGGTCGACGAGGATGTCGGTCTGGTGGCCCATCGCGCTGACCACCACCACGACCTTGTCGCCGGCTGCATGCCGCGCGATCGCCTTGGCGGCCGCGGCCTTGATCTTCGCCGCATCCGCCACGCTCGTGCCGCCGAACTTCTGAACGACCAGTGCCATCGTCGTCTTTAGCCTCCCAGGAAGGTGCCCATCAGTTTCCAGCCGGGCAGGATCGGGTCGCCAGCCGCCGCGGCCGCGACCTCGTCGTAGGTCCGTTGCCCGGAAGCCGCGATGCCCTGGCCCGCTATGACGAACGGGACGGCCCCGCGGGAATGTGTCTTCGTCGAGATGAACGTCGGGTGGTCGGGGCAGACGAGGATCCGGTGCGGCCCCTGCCGTTCGAGATGCGCGGCGATCGGTCCCACGATCCGGGCGTCGATTTCCTCGATCGCCTTCACCTTCGCCGCCGCGTCGCCCTGGTGGCTCGCCTCGTCGGGCGCCTCGACATGCACGCACACGAGGTCGCTCCGTGACAGTTCGTCGATCGCATATCGGCCCTTGGCGGCGTAGTCGGTGTCGAGATACCCGGTGGCTCCGGGCACCTCCAGCCGCTTCCAGCCCGCGAGTGCCGCCAGGCCGCGGAGCAGGTCGACGGCCGTGATCATCGTGCCGCTGTGGCCGTATTTCGTGGCGAATGGCTCCAGCGCCGGCGCCCGGCCCACGCCCCAGAGCCAGACGTGCGTGGCGGGCCGCTTGCCGGCGGCGATCCGGGCCCGGTTGATCGGGTGTCCCTCCAGCCAGGCGGCGCTTCGCGACATGATCTCGGCGAGCAGCCGGCTTCCCATGCCCCGCGGAAAGGCGTCGGCGACCGACTGATCCATGAGGTCGTGCGGCGGCGTGGCCCGGAGCGTGGCATCGAAGGGGGCGGCCCCCGCGGTGCCACGATGCACGAGCAGATTGCGGTAGCTCACGCCCGGCATGAACTGCCAGGCGGCGGCGAGCCCGGGGAAGTCGGCCACGAGTCCCTGCTGGGCCGCTTGGAGCAGCGCCGTCGCCTCCTCGGTCGAGACGTGCCCGGCCGTGAAGTCTTCCATCACCTGATCGCGGATCGTCACCAGGTTGCAGCGGACGGCCCAATCGTCGGGGCCGAGCCTGATGCCCTGGGCGGCGGCCTCGAGCGGCGCCCGGCCGGTGAAAAACACGAGTGGGTCGTAGCCCATCAGGCTCATGCAGGCCACCTCGGAGCCGGGTGGCAGGGTGTCGGGCACATGGTTCGTCTCGCCCACCCGGCCGCGGATGGCGAGTGAGTCGAGCGCCGGCGTGCGGGCCGCCTGGAACGGCGTCTTACCCCCCAGCGAGGCCTGGGGCGCGTCCGCCGCGCCGTCGGGGATGATCACGACGTATTTCATGCTGTTCACTCTTCGAGAACGCTCAAGCAGACGCTCGGGCCGGAGACGACGTCGGAGGCGTCGATGTGGGCGACGGCCTTTTTCATGGCGTTGGCCCCGCAGGTGTGGGTCATGATGACCAGCGGCACGGCGCCGCCGGCCGCCTCCGAGGGCTCGTGCTGGATCACCGAGGCGATCGAGATCCGGTGTTCACCGAGGATGCCGGTGATCCGCGACAGCACGCCGGGGCGATCGCTGGCCGTCACCCGCAGGAAATGCCGCTCCTGCAGGTCGGCGTCGGCGACCTTGGCCGCGGGGCTTTCGGCGTCGAGCAGGCCCGTGGTCCGAAACGTGATCGCCGCCCGGCCCACGACGGTGTCGATGATGTCGGCCACGACGGCGGAAGCCGTGGGCATCTGCCCCGCGCCCAGCCCGTGGAAGAACATCGGCCCCACGGCGTCCCCCACGATGCTCACGGCGTTGTAGGCGCCGCGGGTCTCGGCGAGCGGTGTGCCCATCTTCACGAGCGCCGGCGCCACCTTCAGCGTTAGTTCGCCGTCGCTGCGGCTGGCCCGGGCGACGAGCCGGATCCGGTAGCCGAGCTCGGAGGCATGGGTCATGAGGCCCTGATCGATGCCCTCGATGCCGGTCCGCGGAATCTCGGCCCACGGCACCCACACCCCGAAGGCGAGGTGGGCGAGGATCGCCAGCTTCTGCGTGGCGTCGGTGCCGTCGACGTCCATCGACGGATCGGCCTCGGCGTAGCCCTTGGCCTGGGCGACCGCGAGCACGTCGGCGTAGTCGGCGGCATCTTCCTCCATCGTGGAGAGGATGAAGTTGCTGGTGCCGTTGAGGATGCCGCGGATGCTCTCGATGCGGTTGGCGGCGAGGCACTCGCCGATCGCGGCCACGATCGGGATGCCGCCGGCGACCGCCGCCTCGAAGGCGATCGACCGGCCCCGCTTCCGTGCCAGCTCGAACAGCTCGGGCCCGTGCTCGGCCAGGAGGGCCTTGTTGGCGGTGACGACGTCCTTCCCGTTCTCCAGCAGATCCACCATCATCGACCGTGCCGGCTCGAGGCCGCCGACGAGCAGCGCCGCGACGGAGATCGAGGGGTCGCGGGACACGGTGCGAATGTCGGAGGAGATGCGATCTGCCGCGAGCGCGAGGCCGCGATCCTTGCCGACGTCGCGGCAGACGGCCCGCTCGACGACGATCGGCCGCCCGGCGTGGCGGGTGATGTGGTCGGCCGACTCGACGAGCAGCCGCACGACACCCGAGCCGACGGTGCCCAGACCGACCACGCCGACCCGCACTGGTTCTGCCATTTCGCTCACGCTCCTTGTGGATCGACCGATCCTACCGAGCGTAGCTCGTGCCCGGAAGCAGCGAAGGCGACGTGCGGGTCGTAGCGATTGTGCAGGCCTGTAGGCCCGTTGCTCTGCAATGGGCGATCCCGGCTCCGGCTCGACCTCGGACACCGTATGCTGACCTCGCATGACTTCCACTGCCCCGCAACCCGCGCGTGCCGAACTGCTTGCCCGCCTGGATGGCGAGCGGACGTTCGATCTCGTCGTGATCGGCGGCGGAGCGACGGGGCTCGGCGTGGCGGTCGATGCGGCCGCCCGAGGCCTGGCGGTGGCTCTGTTCGAGGCCGAGGATTTCGCGAAAGCAACGTCGAGTCGGGCCACGAAGCTCGTGCACGGCGGCGTGCGGTATCTGGCCCAGGGCAATGTGACGCTCGTCCGCGAGGCGCTGCGTGAGCGGGCGATACTCCTGGCCAACGCGCCGCATCTCGTGCAGCGGCTGCCGTTCGCGATTCCGGCGTATGGCTGGCGCGGCCGGCTCTGGGATCGGTGGTTCTATGCCGCCGGCCTGCGGCTCTACGACGCGATTGCCGGGCGGGCGAGCCTCGGGCCTACGCGACTCCTCTCGCGAAATGCCGTGCTCGAAACGCTTCCTGGCGTGCAGGCCGACGGCCTCGTCGGTGGCGTGGAGTATCAGGATGCCCAGTTCGACGATGCGCGGCTGGCTGTGGCGCTCGCCCGCACCGCGATCCGTCAGGGCGGCATTGTCCTCAACTACTGCCGCGTCGCCGGCTTCGTGACTCGTGACGGCGGCCGGATCGCCGGCGTGGAGGTCGAGGATCGAGAGGCGGGGCGCCGATTCGTCGTACGTGCCGGGTGCGTGGTCAATGCGACGGGCGTGTGGGTGGACGACATCCGTCGGCTCGACGACCCGGCCGCAGCAGGCATGGTCATGCCGAGTCAGGGCGCGCATCTCGTCGTGGACCGCTCCTTCCTGCCGGGCAGCTCCGCCCTGCTGGTGCCGAAGACGGCCGACGGCCGCGTGCTCTTCGCCGTGCCGTGGGAAGGCGCGGTGATCCTCGGCACGACCGACACGCCTCGGGCCGATCGTCCGCTCGAACCGCGGCCCTTGGAGCAGGAAGTCGACTTCATTCTCGGGGAGGCGGGCCGACTGCTCGCCCGACGCCCGGGGCGGGCCGACGTGCGGTCGGCCTGGGCCGGCCTCCGGCCGCTGGTTCGGCCGCCGCGGGACGACTCCGAGACGAAGCGGATTTCGCGGGAGCACGTGGTCATCGTGTCGCCGCGCGGGCTCGTGACCGTGACCGGGGGCAAGTGGACGACGTATCGGGCGATGGCGGAGGACGTGCTCGCCACGTGCATGAATCGCGACCTTCTGCCCCCGCGTCCAGCGGGCGTCACGCGGTCACTGCGGCTCGTCGGCGCGGCCGACTCGCCGTCGCGGGCCACGCTCACCGGCGCCCCGGGCCTCCATCTCTATGGGAGCGAGGCCGCGGCGGTCGCCGCCCTCCCCGGTGCCGATCGCGACCTCCTGCCGGGGCTCACGGAGGCAATGGTGCGATTCGCCGTGCGGCACGAATATGCCCGCACGGTCGAAGACGTGCTGGCCCGCCGTTCCCGCTGGTTGTTTCGCGACGCGGCCCGGGCGGCCGCGGCTGCCGGCGACGTCGCCGCGGTTCTCGCCGTGGAACTGGGGCCGGCCTTCGACGCCGAAGCCTCGAGCGCCGCGTTCCGCGGCCTAGCACGTAGCTACCTGCTGCCCCCCGTGCCGCCGCCGGGGCATTCCGCTACAACAGCCGCTTCGCCCTCCCATCCCGGAGATCTGCTGTGGACGCCACCGCCCGTGACTTCTTGATCCGCCTCCTCGAAACGCCGAGCCCGTCTGGCTACGAGCAGCCGATCCAAAAAGTCGTCCGCGACTACCTGTCGGCCTGTGCCGACACGATCACGACCGATTCCCACGGCAACGTGATCGGTGGGAAGAACGTCGCCGCGCCGACGCGGATGATGCTCGCCGGCCACTGCGACCAGATCGGGCTGATCGTGCAATACGTGGATGGCGACGGCTTCATCTCCGTGCAGCCGATCGGCGGCTGGGATCCCATCCAACTCGTCGGGGCCCGCGTGACGATCTGGACCGCCTCCGGACCGGTGCCGGGCGTGATGTCGCGGAAGCCGATCCATCTCCTCACCGACGAGGAGCGGAAGCAGGTGCCGAAGATGAAGGACCTCTGGATCGACATCGGCGCGAAGGACAAGGCCGACTGCGAGGCCGTGGTCCGCGTCGGGGATCCGGTGACGCTGGAGCTGAAGGTGCAGGAACTGCGAAACGATCGGGCCTGCTCCGTCGCGATGGACGACAAGGTCGGGCTGTGGGTCGTGCTCGAGGCGTTTCGGCGGGCGGCCGCCGCTGGGCCACTGCCCTGCGCGCTCTACGTCGTCAGCACCGTGCAGGAGGAGATCGGGCTGCGGGGAGCCCAGACGAGCTGCCATGCCATCGATCCCCAGGTCGCGATCGCCGTCGACGTCACCCACGCGACCGATTGCCCCACCATCGACAAGAAGTCGGAGGGGGACGTGGCCCTCGGCAAGGGACCGGTGGTCTATCGCGGACCGAACATGAATCCCCACGTGGTGGACCGGCTCCTGGCGGCGGCCCAGGCCACGCAGATTCCCGTGCAGCTGGGGGCCAGCGGCCGGGCGGTGCCCAACGACGCGAACGTGCTGCAGACGACCCGGTCGGGCGTGGCCACCGGGCTCGTGAGCGTTGCCAACCGCTATATGCACTCTGCCGTCGAGATGATCAGCCTCGACGACGCCGACCGCGCCGCCGACCTGCTCGCCGCCTTCTGTCGGGGACTCGAAGGCACGATCTCCTGGGCGCCGTAAAGGATCGGACAGCCCGGTCAATGGCACTGCTGAAGCTCAGGGCTGTGATCGCCCAATTCGATCATCGGCATCGGCTCGTGGCGGACTGGGGACGATCGCAGGCAACAGCGGAAGAGGGCGTGAGATCCCACCATGCCTTCCCGCCACAGTGGGGGCCAATCGGCGAGAAACGTTGAAAACACCGGAGTGCGCGACGAGTCGGAAACCTTGACTGCCGGTTCGGTGAAGTCATACTCCGCCCGGTCGTCGACGCACGCACCCCCGGACATCTCAGGGGCGGGCTCACCCGCGGAGCGGACCCGACTTTTTTGTCGACCACTACCGACCAGGACGTCTTACCTTGACCGACTCGCTCGCGATCGTTGGCATGTCCTGCCGGTTGCCTGGAGCCGATGGGCTCGAAGAGTTGTGGCGGCTCGTGGTGGAGGGCCGAACGGCATGGGGGCCGTTGCCCGACTCGAGGCTGCGTCGGGATCTCTATTTCGATCCCGAGAAGGGGAAGGTCGGCCGGACCTACTCGGAGATCGGCGGCCTTGTCCCGAACCGGCCGGTCGATCCGCGTCGCTGCCCGATCACGGACGACCTCCTCCGCCGCTACGACGTGGCCCATCACATCTTCCTGGAGGTGGCATCGCAGGCCTGCCTCGATGCCGGCCTCGATCCTTTCGCCATGCCCGCCGGCCAGTCCACCGGCGTCTACGTGGGGCACACCGGCGGCAGCACGAAGATCGGCGACATCGTGTATGCCAGCGGGATCGAGGAGGCGACGAAGATCCTTGCCGACGTCGAGGCGGCGAGGTTCGTGCTCGGCGAAGACGTCCACGCGGTGGCGGCGGAGGTCACCGACGGAGTTCGCCGAAGATATCCCGGCCGCGTGCCGGGCGAACGGCTCGATCTCGACGCCCTCGGCGCGGCGGCCATCGTGCGGGAGGCCCTGGCGCTCCGCGGCCCCTACATGGTCGTGGACGCAGCGTGCGCGTCGTCGCTCCAGGCGCTCGCCATCGCGGGGCGATCGCTGCTGCAGGGCACCATCGACCAGGCGATCGTGGGCGGTGCCTCCTACTGCAAGTCCGACAGCCTGGTGCTCTTTTCGGCCGCCCAGTCGGTCAGTGCGACCGGCTCCTTCCCGTTCGGCGAGGCCGCCGACGGGCTCGTCACGGCCGAGGGGTACGTGGCGATCGTCCTCAAGACGCTCGCGCGGGCGGAGGCCGACGGCGACCGCATTCGAGGCGTCATCCGTGGTCTCGGCGTCGCGAGTGACGGCAAGGGGAAGAGTCTCTGGGCGCCGCGGCAGGAGGGGCAGATCGCCGCCGTGCAGCGGGCCTATCCCGACCCCGCGGATCTCGGCCGGCTCGAGTACATCGAGACGCACGCTACCGGCACGCAGGTGGGCGACGCCACCGAACTGGCGGCACTCGCGCGGGTGATGTCGGACCACGTGCCTCCGGGCCGGAAGCTGCCGATCGGCTCCGTGAAATCCAACATCGGTCACACCCTCGAGACCGCCGGCCTCGCCAGCCTCGTCAAAGTGATCCTGGCACTCGAGCACGGGATGATTCCGCCCGGATCCACCTGCGGGGAACTCAGTCGCTCCTTCGACTGGGAACGCGGCCCGTTCATCGTTCCACGCGCGGCGGTTGCCTGGCCCGCGCACGCCGACGGCACGCCCCGGTTGGCGGCAGTCAACGCCTTCGGGATCGGCGGCCTCAACGTGCATCTGGCGATCGCGGAACACAGGCCGGCGACGCAGGCCCGGGCGTCCATGCGGGGGCCCGATCACGAGGCCGATCACGCTGCGATCGCCATCGTGGGGGCCGGCTGCGTCCTGCCCGGGTCGCTCACGCGGGAGGCCTTCTTCGCCCGGCTCGACCGCGGGGAGACTGCGATCGGCCGGGTACCGGCCGACCGTTGGGATGCCTCGGGCGTGCTCGATCCCTCGGGCCCGCGTCCGTGGCAGGTGGCGTCGGACCTCGGTGGCTTCGTGCGAGACTTCTCGTACGACTGGCGGCGACACCGGGTTCCTCCCAAGCAAATTTCCGCCGCGAATCCGCTGCAATTCATGCTCCTGGAGGCGGCTGACGAGGCGATCGCCGACGCCGGCGGGCCGCAGGCGATCGACCGCCGTCGTGCCGCCGTCGTGGTGGGCACGCGGTTCGGCGGCGATTTCTCGAACCAGCTCCAGATCGGCCTTCGGCTTCCCGAAACGGTACGGCTGCTCACGGACTCGCTCCACCGGCGTGGCGTCGGTCCGGCGGACCGGGAGCGGATCGTCGCCGCATTCGAGATGAATCTCCTCGAGCGGATGCCGGCGCTCGTCGATGAAACCGGGAGTTTCACGAGCAGCACGCTCGCGAGTCGGCTCACGAAGACCTTCGATCTCATGGGCGGCGCTGTCGCGATCGACGCCGGCGACTGCTCGAGCGTGGCGGCGGTGTCGGCGGCGGTCGACATGCTGCGCCGGGGGAACTGTGACACGGTTCTGTGCGCCGCCGGCGAGCGGTGCCTCGACTTCATGTCGTACGAGGGCCGGTCGCTCGCCGGGCATCTCGCCGCTCGGCCGACGTGCGTGCTCGACGGCCTGTCGTCAGGCGGGGACGTCCCGGCGGAGGGTGCGGTCGTGTTCGTGCTCAAGCGGCTCGCCGACGCCCTGGCCGCGGGCGACCGCGTCCGCGGCGTCATCCGCGGGGCCGGAGTCGTTGGCGACCGCGCGGCGCCGGACGCCGTGAAGCTTGCGATCGAGAACGCCCATCGGGATGCGGGCATTGGTCCCGAGATGGTGGGAGCCGTGGCGGTCGCCGCTGCCGGCGGGCACGACACGTGCGATGCAGAGCTCGCGGCCATCGGAGACGCGTATCGCAAAGCCGCCTTACCGCCGGTGGCCGGTGCGATCGACGGGCTCATCGGCCATGCCGGCGCCGCGGCTGGGGCGGCAGGGCTGCTTTCGCTGACGCGGGCGCTCGACGCGGGCCTGCTACCCGCCTCTGCGGCACTCTCCTCGTGGCGGCGTGAGGTGCACGGCCTCGCGGCGGCGAACGAGCGACTGCCGATCGCGGCGGTCGGCGAGACACGGTATCGCGCGGGAGGCGTAATGGTCGCGCAGGGTTGCCAGGCCGCTCACGTCGTGGTGGACAACGGCGCGGCCGTGCCGAGATCGCATGGTGCGGCCTCGCCCGTGGCCGCCGCCCGGCCGCTCGTCGCCGCCCTGTTTCCCGGCCAGGGGTCGCAGTACGCCGACATGTTTCGCGACCTCGCCGTCCTCCCCGAGGGGGCGGCGGCGTTCGCCGCCGTCGATGCCGCCGCGCGGTCGGCCGGCCAGCCCACACTGGCTGACATCGCCTGGTACGACCACTCCGGCCTGGGGATCCGCGTTTGGGACACGCAGTGGTCGGTGCTGCTCGCCAACCTCGTGGCGTGGCGGACGCTCGAGCGGCTCGGCTTCGAGCCCGACGTCGTCGCCAGCCACTCCTTCGGCGAGTACGCCGCCCTGGCCGCGACGGACGGCTGGAGCGTCGCCTCGGCCGCGCGGGCGACGCGGGCCCGCGCCGAAGCCGTGGAGCGTCATGGCCCGCGGGATGGCGCGATGCTTTCGGTCATCGCAGATCGCATGACCGTAGACCACGCTCTCCGTCAGTTTCGCGACCGAGTTTGGCTCTGTGCGGAGAACGCCCCCGAGCAATTCGTCGTCGGCGGTGCGTCACGGGACGTCGATGCCATCGAGGCGGTGCTCGACACCCGGCGGGTGAAGTCGAAGCGGATCGCGGTGCCGAGCCCGTTTCACACGCCGCTTTTGGCCATGGCGGCCGACCGCCTTGCGAAGACCATCGACACGCTGCCGATCGTGCCTCCTCGGCTTCCCACCGTCGGGAGCACGTCGGCTGACCTGCTCGCCGACGCCGCGTCCATCCGCGATAGCCTCGTCGCCCAGATGACGCGTCCCGTCCGCTGGATCGACACGGTGCTGCGGCTCTACGAGCGGGGCGTGCGGACGTTCGTGGAAGTCGGTCCCTCGGGCGTGCTCACCGGACTCGCGCGGCGGATCCTCGAAGGGCGGGACGGTGTGCGGTTCGTGCAGTTCGACCAGCGTGGACGATCCTCCCGAGAAACCCTCGAGCGGCTCACCGCGCAGCTCGCAGACGCCGGGGCCCTGCGACCACCGTCGCATCCCCGCCCCGCCTCTGGAATCGACCGTCCGCGGCCCGATTCACGCGTGCACGTCTTCGACGCTACCGCGCGACGCCGCGACCGCAATCGGGCCGCTGCCGCGTTCGGGAACGCTCGCAGGAATGGGCATGCGAGCGGCGACGGCTTTCATGCCCCTGTGGCCACCGAGCCGGTGGATGCCGTTGCCCGCGTGGTCCCGTCCACCGCAGCCGCGACGAACATGGAACTGGCATCGTTCCTCGTCGATTTCGTGGTGGAACAGACTGGCTATCCGCGCGAGATCGTAGACCTCGACGCCGACCTCGAGGCGGACTTGGGAATCGACAGCATCCGCAAGGCGCAGATGGTGGGCGAGATCGGCCTGAAGTACGGACTCGCGGCGGATGACGACGTGTCGCTCGACGCGTTCCCGACGCTGCGGCACCTGCTCGATTACCTGCTGCCCCGCGTGGGAAGGGACCGCGAGGACCGCGGGCTCCGACGCGACACGGCGGCGTCCAGCGGTGCCGCCGAGACGGCGGTGCTCGATCCAGCCACCCGAATCGTGGGAGCGGCCGACGCGGTGTGGGAGCGCATGGTGGTGGCACCGAGCGCCGGTCCGGCCTTCGCCGGACCGCGGGGCCTGGTCGTCTGCTTCGGTCGCCATACCACGCCCGTAGCTCGCAGATTCAACGGCGCACTCGCGGGGGGCGTCGTTGGCCTGCCGGCGATGAAGGGCGCCGTGGCGGGCTGGAACGACGCCGGCATCGTCGTGCTCGCTGCGTCCCGAGGGCGTCGGGCCGACGCCGTCGATACGGCCATGACGCAACTCGTCGAGCGGATCGCGAACAGCTGCCGCACGGTGGCCATGGCGGGCGATGCGGTGCAGGAAGTCGGAAAAGTGGCACAGGGCCTCGTGGTCGCCGACCTTGTTCCCGGCGGCGGCATTCACCGGGTGGATGCCGCAGGCCGTCTCGTGCCACTGGGCTCGACCTTCGAGGACTCGCAGCCACCGTCGCCCTTGGCGAGCGTGCTTCTTGATGATGGGATGCGTGCTCCGGAGATCGCCCTCGGTGACCTTTTCGCAATGGGCCCTGCGGCGGCACGAAGAATGGCTGCACTCTCGACCACCTGCGTCTGGTTCGCTGTCGGGATCGGTGAGAAAGGCCCCGTGGCCCGTTCCGGCGGGCCGCTCACGGCCGAGTGGCTGGATGTCGATGTGCCTTTTGTGATCAGTGGGCATGGGCCGATCAACGCGGCTGGAGCGATCAGGCCCCTCGCCACGGAGCAGCCGCCGCCGACAGTCACCCGTCGGTATCTGCTCGAGGTCATCGATCGCGCTGCCGCACGGCAAACGCGTTCGCTCGCCGGCGAGCGGGTACTCGTGCTCGGCGACGATGGGCTCGCAAGGCCGCTGGCCGCCGCGCTGGCCGCTGCGGGAGCGCGGCCCGTGACCGTGTCGAGCGAGACGGCCGCCGCAGCCGTCGCCGCCATTGACGATGCGGAACGATCGGGAGGCGTTCGCCATCTCGTCCTGATGCCTGCGCGTCCGGCGGCCGCCGGCGGCGAGTCATGGATCGCGAGGCGGGAGCAGGTGTTGGCAGCGGCCTATTTTGCCTGCCAGCGGTGGATCGCGGCCCGCATGTCGGCGGACAGCCTCGCGGGGGCGACGCTCACGGCGGTCGTCGATCTCGGTGGCGACTTCGGCCTCTCGGGGCAAATGACGACGGCGGACGGCGGCGGTCTGGCCGGGCTCGGCAAAGCCCTCGCCCGGGAGTTTCCCGATCTTCACGTGCGGGTGGTCGATGCGGCCGCGGGCCTGCCCTCGACCGCCGCCGCAGCGGCGATCGTCGCCGAGATGGGCGATGGAGCGGGCCCCGTGGAGACGGGCCTGCTGGCCGACGCCACTCTCTCGGGAGGCGTGCGGCGGGTGACGGTCATGCCGCGGCAGGCTTCCCTGCCGTGCGGGTGCCGGCTCCCCGCGGCGCTTGCCCGCGACAGTGTCTGGCTCGTGACGGGCGGCGCCCGCGGCGTGACGGCGGCGTGTGCGGTCGCCCTCGGCGGTCGACACGGCCTGTCACTCGTGCTCGTCGGATCCACGCGGCCGGTCGCCATCGATCCGGCGTGGATCGATCTCGACGAGGCCGGCCGCCGACTCCTGCTGGCCGACGTGATGCGGCGGGCGCGGGAGCGCGGCGACGACCCACGGGATGCGTGGCGTCTCGTCGAGAAGTCGATTGAGATCGAGGCAACACTGGCTCGGTGCGTGCAGACCGGTGTGAGCGCCCGCTACCTCGCCTGCGACCTCGTTGATGCGGAAGAGGTGCGGCGACTCGTGCCGCGGATCGTCGCCGACGTCGGTCCGATCCGCGGCATCATCCATGGCGCCGGGCAGGAGGCAGCCTGCCGGTTCGAACGAAAGAGCCGTGCCGGCTACGAGGCCACGCTCGGCCCCAAGTGCCTCGGTCTCGAGCATCTCATGGCGGCGGTGGATCCGCGCCGGCTCGAATGCCTCGCCGGGTTTGGATCGACCAGCGGCCGGCTCGGCGGTCTTGGACAGGCCGACTACTCACTGGCCAACGACCTGCTCGCCAAGAGCGTCGCCGCCTGGCGGGCACGGCGGCCCGGGCTCCTTGCGGCCACGTTTCACTGGCACGCGTGGGGCGAGGTCGGGATGGCGTTTCGCCCCGAGAGCAAACTGGCCCTCGAGCGGTTGGGCCTGCAGTTCATGCCGCTCGCCGAGGGCGTGCGGCGATTCGTGGACGAGATCGAGGCGGGCTTGCCGGACGCCGAAGTGCTCGTCACCGAGCCGGCGATGTGCCCGGACGCCCTGCCGCCGAAAGCGACGACGCGAGCGACCGTCGCGGCCGCGGGCAGCCTCGTGGACCGGGTCGATCACCGTGGTGACGCCGTCGACGTGCTCTTTCAACTCGATCCCGTCAGCGATCGCTTTCTCCTGGAGCACCTCCTCCACGGTAGGCCGCTCCTGCCGGCTGTCATGGGCCTCGAGATCGTGGCCCAGGCCGCGCGGGCGGGCGGCGGCGAGCGGGTCGCGGAGATTCGGGAGTTCGTCGTCGAGCGGCCGCTCGAGTTTCCCGACAACGATCCGCGGATCGTGCGGGCCGAGGTGCGCCGCGGTGACGGCGGCACCCGGGTTCAGGGTTTCGCCCGGCCGGTGACCGGTCTCGATCGCACGGTCGAATGGGTCCACTTCCGGGGCCTGATTCCGGGCGGTGCCTGCGAGCGGATCGTGGCCGACGTCGGCGAGCCGGCGTTTCCCTACAACCCGATGGTCTATCCGGACGACGCGCCGCTCGTGCATGGGCCGTCGTTCCGCGCGCTCAAGGATCTCTCCCTCGATCGCAGCGGCGGCTGGGGGCGGCTGGTGGCGCCGCACGGGCGAGGCGTGGCCCTCCCACGCGGCACGCGCGGATGGACGGTGCCCGTGGAGCTGCTCGACGGGTGTCTCGTTGCCTGCGCCGTCTATTCCTACCTGCTTTGCGGTCGACGGGTGGAGCTTCCGGTGCGGATCGAGCGGTTGCGAATCTCCTCGTGGCCGGTGGCCGCGGAGCCATGCCGTCTGCGGCTCCTGCTGCAGTCGCAGTCGGCGTCGGAGAGCCTGTACGACTTCGTCGTCGTGGGGGCCGACGGGCGGGCGATCCTGGCCGTCGAGGGCCTTCATCTCGCGATCGTTTCCGGAGAGGAGAAACCATGATCGCCCCTCTTCCATCGCGTACCGACGCCGAGGGGCCGGCCTTCACCCGGCGGCGAGTGACCGTGGACGGTCGGTGGGTGGAGATCTGGACCGCCAGCACGGCGGGCCGCTCGCCATCGATCACCGGCAGCCGGCTCGCGGAGCGACTCGCCGCGAACGCGATCGGCGTCTCGCCGTCGTCGCTGCGGGTGGCGGCGCTGCCACCCTCGGGCCGGCCCGTCGTGCTCCACGGCGGTGCAGCGGCGGCGTGTGGCATTTCCATTTCCCATGCGCATCGGCGGCCGGCCAGCCGTGCATCGATCGAACTCGTCGCCGTCGCAGCCTGTCGCGGCGGGCAGGTGGGCATCGACATCGTCTTGCCTGCCGACCTTTCACCCGAGCCGCTCGCCCGCTTTGTGGCGTGTGACGGGCTCCCGGCCAAGGCAGACCCGCGGCACGTTGCCCTCGAGTGGGCCGCGCGGGAAGCCGCCTACAAGGCATCCTCGCTTGACGAGGCATTTCGGCCCCACCGGGTCGTCGTCGAACGGCTCGCGGACGATGGCTTCCGCTGGAGAGTCGGCGGACTCTTCCGCGCCATCCACGGCTCCGGCCGGTTCATCGTGGAGGACGACCACCTCCTCGCCGTGGCCGTCGCCGGCCGCAATCCCCACTCGTCGCCAGGAGCATCCGAACTGCCATGATCGATCTCACGGGAAAGGTCGCGGTCGTCACCGGCTCGAGCCGCGGCATCGGCCGTGCGTGCGCGGTGCGGCTCGCCGAGGCGGGGGCCGACGTCGTCGTCAACTTCGTGACGAGCCTGCCGGAGGCGGAGGCGGTCGCGGAGCGGATCGCCGGCCTCGGCCGCCGAGCCGTGTGCGTGCGGGCCGACGTCGGCGAGGAGGAGGACGTGGCCGAAATGATCAGCTTCGTCCGTCGGGAGTTCGGCCGGCTCGACATCCTCGTGCACAGCGCCGCCACCGGCGGGTTCCGCCCGCTGTCGGCGACGACGCAGGTTCACTTCGACGCGGCGATGCACACCAACGTGCTGTCTCTCGTGCACCTGCTCAAGGAGGCGGCGCCGCTGCTGGAGGCCGGGCCGGGCCGCGGGAAGGTGGTCGTTCTCTCCAGCCACGGCACGCACACGGCTCTCCCGATGTACGGCCTCATCGGCGGCACGAAGGCGGCCCTGACGGCGATGGCGCGTCATTGGGCGCTCGAACTCGGCGATCGGGGCGTGAACGTGAACATGGTCGAGGCCGGCCTCGTCGAGACCGGTTCGACGCGGCGTCTGCCGGGGGCTGCGGAGATGTTCGCCGGCCGTCGGTCGAAGACGATGACCGGTGACCGCATGCTCGAGGCGACCGATGTCGCCGATGCCGTCCTCTTCCTGGCGAGCCCCCTCGCGGACCTCGTACAGGGGCAGACGCTCGTCGTCGATGGCGGCGCGTCGATTCACTTCTGACCGCTCCCCCCGCGCGCCATGGCGAGATCATCCACCGACTCCTACACGCTGCTCACCGGCGCTACCGGCCTGCTCGGCCGCGCGCTCGTGCGCGACCTGGCGGCGTCGGGACGACGCCTGGCGGTCGTGGTGCGGCGATCGGCTTCGACGCCGGCGGTCGAACGCGTCGACGAGCTGCTCGACGACTGGTGGCAGGTCGCCGGCGCGGAGGTGCCGTGCCCGGTCGTGCTCGAGGGTGATCTCGTCGCCGACGGCGTGGGTCTCACGGCCGAGCAACTGGCGTGGATCGGCCGCCATGTGGACGAGGTCGTCCACACGGCTGCAAGCCTCTCGTTTCAGCGGCGGGCGGCCGATGGCGAACCCTACACCAGCAACGTCGGCGGCACGCGAAACCTGCTCGCACTCTGCCGAACCGCCGGGATCCGCCGGCTCCACCACGTCTCGACCGCCTATGTCTGCGGGCTGCGACGCGGGACGATCCTCGAGCGGGAGCTCGACGTCGGCCAGGAACCGGGCAACGACTACGAGCGGAGCAAGATCGTCGCCGAGCATGAGGCGACGAATGCGGCGTGGATCGAAAGCTGCACCGTGTTCCGCCCGAGCATCATCGTCGGCGACCTCGTGCACGGCTTCACGAACACCTTCCACGGCATCTACAAGCCGCTGCGGATCGTGGCCCCCTTCGCGGAGGCTTTCCTGGCGGCATCTTTGGAGCCGGGATCGTTCCTCGACCTGCTCGGCTTGGACGGGAGCGAGCGGAAGAATCTCGTGCCGGTCGACTGGGTATCGGCCGTGATGACGAGGATCATCGGCGACGAGTCGCTGCACGGCCTCGCGTACCACCTCACGAGCGACCTGCCGACCGAGGTCGCAACGCTCTGCCGGTTGTTCGAAAGCCTGGTCGGCGAGATGGCGGCGCGGCGACCCCGCCTCGCCGATGGAGCCGCTGCGCAGCGTGCCGAGGCCGTCCTTCGCCTCGGGCCGGAGACGCTCGGCCGCCTGTTCCTCGACCAGATGGATATCTACCGGGCCTACTGGCGGGACGATCCGGCGTTCGACGCGACCAACACGCGGCGGGCCGCGCCTGACCTGCCCGCGCCGCCGCTCGACGAGCCGGCGCTCCGGCGGCTCAGTCGATTCGCGATCGCAAATGATTTTCGCTGGCCTCCGAGCAGCCGGCCTGCCGGAGGCGTGTCGGCTCGCACGCTCCTCGAGGATCACCTCGGCGAGGCACGGTGGTCGGCTCCGCAGTCAGCTGGCGTCGGCCTGGCGGCGATCGGGGCGGGTGGGGGGCAGTGGACGATCTGCCTCGACGCCGGCCGGCCGACATCCCTCCACGTGGGTCTGCCTCCGCGGGCCGCACCGACCGCGTGGGTCTCCGCGGGCACGCTCGCCTTATTGCTCACCGGACGGGCGACCGTGGCGGCACTCGTGGCCGAAGGCCGACTCGTCGCAGAGCCGGCGGCGGCAGTGGTGCACGACGTGCTCGAGACCCTGGCGGAATCATCTCCTGCCGAAGCTTGCGAAGGCCCTCGCCGCGACACTCGGCAGTTCGATCGGTCCACTGTGCGTGAGATCCCGGCCGACGAAGCCTGAGAATTCCGTGCCGTAGCGGTACGCCCGGAAAGTGAGGTTCATGAATACGCCCGGTATCCTCAGGGCCCGGATCTGCTCGTTGATGCCGGGCCGTTGCCCCTGCCGCAGGACGGCGGACGGCCCGGGGCCGACGACCGGGTTCACGTACTCCCAGACGATGCGTTTCCGATTCGTGACCTCGAAGAAGCGGCCCTCGGTCCCCTCGTTGATCAGCGTGTTGCCATTGGGCAGACGCTGCGCGCCGGAGATGATCCGGGCGAAGAACTGCTTCGGTGGATTGGCCGCGTACCGCCAGACGATCGCGCCGCGTGCGGTCGGTGAGGTGTAGCCATAGCTGCCATCGTACGGCAGCGCCACCTCCAGAACCCGTGAAAAACTGGAACGCTGAGGAGTCGAACTCCAGCCGTTGTCAAACACCAGGATGTTGCCGGCTCCCGGCAGCCCCGGCTTGATCCACTGCGGATCGTGCTGATAGTGCAGCTGCTGATTCCGCCAGGTTCCACGGCCGTACGCGGCGGGATTGCCCCAGCGGTAGAGAATGTCGCCCCCCTTCCCGCTCAGCCCGCCCACGCTGCCCCTGGCTTCCTCGGTCGTCGTGCTCTGATCGATGATCCAGAATTCGCAGAACTCGCGGCTCGACACGATGATCTGCTGCCGTTCCGGGCTGTAGTCGATCGAGTTGAAGTGGGTCCAATCGGCCGGGACGCCGCCCATGCCGGCTCCCTTCATGTAGTAATTGACGTCGATCCTGTGGGGATTGCGGGAGACGTTGCCGAAGTTTTCCTTCTTCGGGTCGACGTTCTGGACGAGATGGTCCCACAGGTTCCACCGCCAGACGACTTCGCCCCCCTCGGCGTACGTCTGGCCCGCGGCGGGTGCATTCGGCCTGACCTCGATGATGCTGTCGGGCCAGAGTTCGCGCACGCCGTTGGTGCCAGGGGCGACGGGCACGTCGCCAGGGCGTCGTCCCGCCTGCACGGCCTGCTCGTAGGTCTTTCGCTCCCACGTGATCATGAGCACGTTGCCGTTGGGCTTCACCTCGAAGTCGTGGTGGAGGTGCTCGTCGGGCGTGGCGAGCGTGTACGACCAGGTGAGAGTGCCGTCCCAGTCGAACTTCTCGATGCGTCCCGACTGCCCGGGCGCCCACTGCTTCGCCTGATCGGCCGGCACGCCCTGGGTCGGCACCCGGCCGGCCCGGATGAGGCTGCCGTCCGGCAGCAGTTCCGCGGTCAGCGGCGGGGCAGTGCTCTGCCAACTGCGGACCTTGTTGCCCGCCATGTCGATCAGGTAGGTCGTCGTCGAGAGCGAGGGGGCGAAGAGCGTGTAGCCGTCGAAGGCCGCCGCGACGTCGTGGGAAATGAGACCCACCGTGTTGGCGAGAAGCGTCCGCGGCTCGAGTCGCTCCGCGGCGACGGGAACCCTGTCGGGGAGGGCCTGACTGCGGGCAGTCGGGCGACTGCGACGGTGCCGGAGAGACGTTTTTCCAAACGTGAAGAACACGGGTCGGGAACCCCTTGGAGACGGTGTCATGTCGAGCGGAGCCGGTAGCGGAGATAATACATCGGCTCATGCGGACCCCAGTTGAGCCTCGCGCCAAGGGTTGATTGCCCGCGGATGTCTGCGCCCTGCCAAAACGGCATTTCGGGTCATAGGGCCAGAAAAGATAGCCTCACAAAGAGCCGTTTTATCCGCGGAATCCAGTCGCTTGTCCGGAAACCGCCAACGCGGCACGCGGGTTGCTTTCCCTTGGGCCGTCCTCCTGGAGGACTGCCAAAACAGTTCGATCACACCGCCGCCCCCGGTGGTGTCCACAGTGCGAAGGAGTTTCTCGTGGCAAAACAGATGGTGTTCGAGGAAGATGCCCGCCAGCCGCTGCTTGCCGGCGTTTCCAAGCTCGCCCGCGCGGTGAAGAGCACGCTCGGCCCCCGCGGCCGCAACGCCGTGCTCGACAAGGGCTGGGGCTCGCCCAAGGTCACGAAGGACGGCGTGACCGTCGCCGAGGAGATCGAACTCGAGGACCCCTACGAAAACCTGGGCGCCCAGCTCGTCAAGGAGGCGGCCAGCAAGACGAACGACGTGGCCGGTGACGGCACCACGACGGCCACCGTGCTCGCTGAGGCGATCTTCCGCGAGGGCATCAAGATGCTCGCCGCCGGCGCCGATGCGATGGCCCTTTCCCGCGGCATCACTAAGGCCGTCGAGGCGGTGGGCAAGGGCGTGCTGGCGATGGCCACGCCGATCAACGAGAAGAACAAGAAGGAGCTGATGCAGATCGCCACGATCGCGGGCAACAACGACCCGACGATCGGCAACGTGCTCTCCGAGGCCTTTCTGAAGGTGGGCAAGGACGGCGTGATCACCGTCGAAGAGGGCAAGCAGGCCGAGACGACGGTGGACGTGGTCGAGGGCATGCAGTTCGACCGCGGCTTCCTCTCGCCTCACTTCGTCACGAATGCCGAGTCGCAGGTCTGCGAGCTCGAAAACCCCTACATCCTCGTGTTCGAGGAGAAGATCTCGAGCGCCAAGAACCTCGTGCCGCTCCTCGAGGCGATCAGCAAAAGCGGCAAGCCGCTTGTGATCATCGCTGAGGACGTCGAGGGCGAGGCCCTGGCGACGCTCGTGGTCAACAAGCTCCGTGGGATCGTGCAGTCGGTAGCCGTCAAGGCTCCCGGCTACGGCGACCGCCGCAAGGCGATGCTCGGCGACATCGCCGTGCTCACCGGCGGCCAGGCGATCTTCAAGGATCTCGGCATCGCCCTCGACGCCGTCAAACTCAGCGACCTGGGCCGGGCAAAGAAGGTGATCATCGAGGCGGAGAACACCACGATCGTCAGCGGCGCCGGCGCCAAGGCCGCCATCGACGGCCGGGTGGCGCAGATCCGCGACGAGATCGGGAAGACCACGAGCGACTACGACCGCGAGAAGCTCCAGGAGCGGCTCGCGAAGCTCGCCGGCGGCGTGGCCCAGATCAACGTCGGGGCCGCGACCGAGACGGAAATGAAGGAGCGGAAGGCCCTCATCGACGACGCGAAGAGCGCCGTGCAGGCGGCCCTCGTGGAAGGCATCGTGCCTGGCGGCGGCGTGGCCCTGCTCCGCAGTGAGAAGGCGCTCGAGAAGCTCGGCCTCGAAGGGGACGAGAAACTCGGCGCCGCCATCGTGAAGAACGCCCTCCGGTATCCGCTCGAGGCGATCGCCGCCAATGCCGGCGTGGACGGCTCAGTGGTGGTGAACCGCGTGCGGCAGATGAAGGGCAAGAACGACGGCTACGACGCCGACAAGGGGGAGTATTGCGACCTCGTGAGCGCGGGTGTCATCGACCCGGCGAAGGTGGTTCGCACGGCCCTCCAAAACGCGGCCAGCGTGGCGTCGCTCCTGCTGACGACCGACTCCCTGATCACCGAGATCCCGAAGGCCGAGGAAGAGGCCGGCGGCGATCACCACGACCATCACGGGATGGGCGGCGGCATGGGTGGCATGGGCGGGATGGGTGGCATGGGCGGCATGCCGGGCATGATGTGAGCCCGGGGGCGTCCGTTTCATCGCGCCGTTACTCGATCTGATCCAATCCAATTCCTTTTTCGGAGAACACGACTCATGGCAGCCAAGAACCTGAAGATCCGTCCGCTCGACGACCGTGTGGTGGTGGAGCCCGTCGAGGCCGAGGAGCGGACCGCCGGCGGCATCGTCCTGCCCGACTCGGCCAAGGAGAAGCCGCAGCGGGGCCACGTGGTGGCCGTCGGTGCCGGCAAGCTCCTCGAGAACGGCCAGCGGGCCACGCTCTCGGTTGCCGTCGGCGACGAGGTGATCTACGGCAAGTACTCGGGCAGCGACATCGAGGTCGACGGCCACGACGTGAAGATCCTTCGCGAGACCGACATCCTCGCGAAAGTGCTCTCCTGATCCCCGTTTCCGTTCATCCCAGTTCCTGATTCACCAACGCCTCATCGAGGAGATCGATCCGTGCCCAAGCAACTGATGTTCGACGACGCCGCCCGCGCCAAGCTGCTCAAGGGCGTGGAGAAACTCGCCGGCGCCGTGGCCGTCACCATGGGGCCGACGGGCCGCAACGTCATCATCGACAAGTCCTACGGCGGACCGACCGTGACCAAGGACGGCGTGACGGTGAGCAAGGAGGTGGATCTCGAGGATGCGTTCGAGAACATGGGCGCCAAGCTCGTGAACGAGGTCGCGTCGAAGACCTCCGATCTGGCCGGCGACGGCACGACCACGGCGACCGTGCTGGCCCGGGCGATCTTCCGCGAGGGCACGCGAAACGTGGCCGCCGGCTCGAACCCCACGGCCGTCCGCCGCGGGATCGAGAAGGGCGTTGCGGCGGCGGTGCAGCGGCTGATGGAGATGGCCCGCACGGTGTCGCGGCCGGAGGAGATCGCCCAGGTCGGCGCGATCAGCGCCAACAACGACCGGGCGATCGGCGATCTGCTCGCCGAAGCCCTGCAAAAGGTGGGCAAGGACGGCGTGATCACGGTCGAGGAGGGCAAGACGACCGAGACGACCGTCCGGTTCGTCGACGGCATGCAGTTCGACAAGGGCTTCGTGTCGCCCTACTTCGTCAACAAGCCGGCCGATCTGGAGTGCCAGCTCGACGACGCCCTGATCCTGATCCACGAGAAGAAGATCTCGAACCTGCGGGATCTGCTGCCCTTGCTCGAGAAGGTGGCCCAGTCGGGCAAGCCGCTCCTGATCATCGCCGAGGACGTCGATGGCGACGCCCTGACGGCGCTGGTCGTCAACAAGCTCCGCGGCGTGCTCAACGTCTGCGCCTCGAAGGCGCCCGGCTTCGGCGACCGACGCAAGGCCATGCTGGGCGACATCGCCACCCTGACCGGCGGCACGCTGATCAGCGAGGACCTCGGCCTCACGCTCGAGAGCCTCGACCTGTCGCACCTCGGCCGGGCGAAGAGCATCACGGTGGACAAGAACGAGACCACGATCGTGCAGGGCGCCGGCAAGCAGGCCGACGTGCAGGCCCGTGTGCAGCAGCTCCGCCAGCAGATCGAGAACACCGAGAGCGAGTACGACCGCGAGAAGCTGCAGGAGCGGCTGGCGAAGCTCACCGGCGGCGTGGCGATCGTGTCGGTCGGTGCCGGCACCGAGGCCGAGATGAAGCAGAAGAAGGCCCGCGTCGAGGACGCGTTGCACGCCACGCGTGCGGCCGTCGAAGAGGGCATCGTGCCGGGTGGCGGCGTGGCCCTGCTCCGCTGCCGTGAGGCCGTCGAGAAGGCCCGGTCGCAGGCCAAGGGCGACGAGAAGATCGGCGTGGACATCATCCTCCATGCCCTTGAGGCGCCGATCCGGCAGATCGCCGAGAACGGCGGCATCGACGGGGCCGTGGTGGCCGACGAGGTGGCCCAGAAGGAAGTGAACATTGGCTACGACGCCAACAAGGGAGAGTATGTCGACATGCTCAAGGCCGGGATCATCGATCCGGTGAAGGTGGTGCGGGTCGCGCTCACCAACGCCGCCAGCATCTCGGGCCTGCTGCTCACGACCGAGGCGCTCGTCACCAACCTCGACAAGGACGACGCGAAGAAGCGGAAGATCGAGGGTTCGGTCCGGTAGTTTTTCATGGTCGATCAGCGCGACTACTACGAGGTGCTCGGCGTGTAACGCCGCGCCACCTC
>Ga0315906_10000202_pt1 | contig 99115 bp, 87 predicted proteins | sample LakEriMetagenome_4_FD_203526 | JGI IMG/M metagenome (GOLD analysis project Ga0315906, IMG submission 203526) | Freshwater fungal communities from buoy surface, Lake Erie, Ohio, United States - Buoy 2 MA122 | ecosystem: Environmental > Aquatic > Freshwater > Lake > Lake biofilm | place: USA...
AATAATAATTATTTAATTCAGATCACGACGAACACGTCACAGTCAGGGACTTTTATCCTTAAAAGTTCATATCTCAAAGCTCTGATAACGAAACGTATTCGATTCTCTATTGAGACATCAAATCCCACTCTTCATCTGCGTCCATCCGCGGTTCGAATTCTCTTCTCTCATTTCTAACTTTTTCCATTTCACTCAATGAAACCATTTCTATTTTTAATTCTCTTCTCGTCCATAGCCCTAGCGGCATCTGAAAACCTTGACGAAACTATTGTCAAAGCCAACACCTCACCCACCCTCACCCAAGCCACCCTCGAACAGGATCGACTTGATCTCGCGAAAATACCAGGCGGAACGGAAACGATTGATGTAGAACGTTTTCTAACAGGTCGTGCATCGACTTTCTCCGATACTTTCGCGCTCTCTCCCGGAGTGGTCGCGCAATCACGCTTCGGTTCTGATGAAGCCCGGATTTCCATTCGTGGTTCCGGCCTACAACGAACGTTTCATGGTCGCGGCATCCGTGTGATGCAAGACGGCATTCCGCTGAATCTCGCTGATGGCGGATTCGATATGCAAGCGATTGATCCCCTCTCCGCTTCCCATATCAACATCTGGCGTGGCGGAAATGCGTTGTCGCGAGGCTCAACTACACTTGGCGGTGCTATCGACTATCTCTCGCACACTGGTTATACCGCACCCGGTTACTCGGCACGGATTGAGGCGGGCTCATACGATTACCTCCGAACACGCTTCGCTGGCGGCTACACTGAGGGATCCAAAGATCTTTATTACTCGCTATCGCACGCCTCACAAAGCGGCTACCGCGATCACGCCGAACAATCCGCACAACGTTTCTTTTCAAGCTTTGGGATCAGGCTGCGTGACGATCTGGAAACCCGATTCTACATCGCCGCCATCCATACCGATTCCGAACTCCCCGGTACTTTAACCAAAGCCGAGCTAGAAGCCAATCCACGCCAAGCAGACAACTCGATCTTCGGTGCGGAAAACTTTGATAATCGTCGCGACTTTGAGCTGTTTCGTGTCGCCAACAAAACCACACTGCGCGATGGTGATAATACTTGGGATTTCTATTCCGCATGGACATACAAAGATCTCGATCACCCGATCACACCTTTCGCTGGCGTCCTTGATCAACTCTCCAACGACCTCGCCACCGGAATCACATTTACGAACCACAGTGAACTTGCCGGACGTGAAAATGAATTCCGCTCAGGGCTTTCGTTCACTTATGGAAACACTACCGATTCCCGTTTCATGAATAATAACGGCAATCGCGGCGCTCTCCGTCAACGCGATGATCAAACCGCTAACAACCTCGAAGCATTTATCGAAAATCGCCATTACCTCGACGACGAGCTGAGTTTCACTGCGACACTGGCTGCCGCGTATTCCACTCGCGAGAATGATAGAGAATTTTCCAATTCCGTCGCTTCACCGCCGTTCTACACGCCACCCGCTTTGGGCGCATTAACGAGTTACGACGACTCCTTCGCCAACATCGCACCAAGCCTCGGTTTGTTGCATGAGCAAAATGACATCCAGTATTTCATTGGAATTTCTCGTAGCTTCGAGCCGCCATCGTTTTCCGAAGCTGTTACATCCAACACCGCCCGTGACGCGCAGGCAGCCAACACAATTGAACTCGGGAGTCGTGGTATACGCTCCTTCGCGAAATGGGATGCCACGTTTTTCTACTCCATGGTAAAGGACGAACTTCTCACCATCACCGATCCCCTCACCCTTGTCTCCACCACCCGAAATGCCGACGACACAATCCACTACGGTATCGAACTCGGAACCGAGATTGATCTGGCAGGCAACGCATGGAACGATGTAACTCCTGCAAACCGATTCGTCTTCCGCAGCGCCTATACCTACGGAAATTTCAAATTCGATAACGATCCAACCTATGGAGATAATAAAATCGCAGGCCTTCCACCTCACCTCGTGCGCGGCGAACTGCTCTGGGAAAACGAACAAGGCTACTACATCGGCCCCACCTTCGAATGGGTTCCTGTCAAATCATTCATCGATCACCGCAACACGTTTGCTGCCGATCCCTACGCCCTCCTGGGCTTCAAGTTCGGCCGACGCGTCACCGACGGCTTCTCATGGTTTGTTGAGGCTAAAAACCTAGCAGACGAAATCTACAGCGCTACTCACGGAGTCGTAGACAACGCCGGTGGAGTTGATCAACGCCAATTCCTTCCTGGAGACGGGAGATCTGTATATGCGGGGGTGGAGTGGAGGTTTTAAAACGTGGCGGCGGATTACTCCCCCATCATCGTCTTAATGATTTTCTCCGAAGTTTTCATACGTATTTCCACATCTGGAGCAAACGTTTGGATTCGCCATTCTTCTAATAGCCAGCCGATTTCCCAGAGTGCCGGATTGTTAGGATTGGATGTCCAGCGCTTGAACCATTCATTCCACAGCGAGTGGATGAGGTTCATTTTTTCAAGATCTTTGACGAGCGGCAAACTTTCGATGCGACCGAGGCGGGAGCGGATGGCGCGGAATCTTCTGGGGAGATCGATGAAATGCTGGAAGCCGGTTTTCCAGACAAAACCCTCGCGCATGAGCCAGGAGAGTTGTTGGTCGAGGTCGGTGGCGATTTCGCCGAAATTACGATCACCAAGATGCGAGGTTATCCATGTGCGGACCGTGCGCTCGGCAGTGACGATTTCATCGAGGGCTTGTCCGATTTGGGTCGCGGCATCGAACCATTTGCCTTTGGCGTTCTCGTGGGCTTTGGCGAAGTTTTGAGGACTGCGTGGAAATTCACCCCTGACCACCCCCTCGGCAGTGAGCAGCAGTAATTCATCGATTTCTATCCCTAGGCGTGGCATTTCGACTTTTCCTAACAAACCCAGTGGAAACTTTTTGCGTAGATAATCGACCTCACGTTCGGCGCCTAGCAGCAGCAAGCGCGCGCCGCCGCGTCGGTGGGATTCACTGGCTTCGTGAAGGTTGGTAAAGGCCCGCACACCGACGGTTTTACCCTCATCCACCAAAGCAGGAAATGCCGGTCCACCGGCGGTCATGACTTGTTCGGGCAAACTCTCGCCGTCCCATGCGCTCATGCCGCGTCGCTCGATATCGGCGGTGGCCGCGGCTTCGAAACGTGCGCGCATTCGATCGGCGAGCTGGAGTTTCAGCTGCGCGACATCGGCTCCCATGGCGAGCTCTTCGCCTTCGTCATCGCATACCCAGATTTTCGTGATCAACTCCTCGGGAAGTTTTTTCAGATCGAATTCCGAAGCCGGGATTTGTGCGCCGTTGCGTTCGTGAATATGCTCGGCGAGCGTTTCTTTCACTCCTTTTTCCTTGGGTGCGCCTGACCATAACTCTGCGAAACTAGCAGCGGTATCTGAAATAGGTTGGCATAATTTACGGTAATCTTTCGGCAAACCGCGCATGAGAAACTCCGCGCGTTGTTCAAGATTTCCATCGACTCCCCACTCCGGCAACCATACGGGCATACTGGGTAGTTGATCGACGTGCACACCTATCGTGACACCGTCATCGCGTTCACCTGGTGCACAATGATAGTAGACTGGATATTCTTCGCCTTCGTATTTCAAGGCATCTGGAAATTGTTCTAATCCTATCAAATCTTCCCATACCACATCGGCCATCCCGAGCATGAGAGAATCTTCGTTTTGCTCACGCCATTTATGAAAGGATGCCGCTGTGGAAATATCTTCGGGTATTCTTGCTGCGAAAAACCGCACCACCGCATCTTCACTCCACAACATCCCGGGTCGACGCAGCTTGTCTTCAAGTCCTTTTATCTCTTCCCGCATTGTTTCCATGTGATCGAGGAAACGGCTTTTCCTCCTCAGTCCCCCTCCCAAAATTCCTTCTCGCAGAAATACCTCGTGCGCGGCTTTTTGATCGACCCGTCCGTAATGCACGCGCCTACCCTCGACGACATGTAGTCCACCACAGATCACGGTTTCATTACCGTATACCGCGCCTTGTTTTTCATCCCAATGAGCATCGCCATAGCGACTGCGGCAGAGATGCGGAGCCACAGTCTCGACCCATTCCGGTTCTATCACCGCCACGCGTCTCGCCCAGAGCCGAGAGGTTTCAACGAGTTCTAGCCCCATCAACCATTCGTTGCGTTTCTTCAAACCAAACAAACCCGAGCCCGGAAAGACCGCAAAAAATCCACCCGATGCACTGCGGTAAGCTTTGTTTTCCTTATCCCAAAGCCCGAACTGCCGTGGCGCGCCAGCAAGCAGCGAACGATGAATCGCACCGTAGTCATCATTCTTTTTTGAAACTTGAAATTTGAAATTTGAAATTTCAGCAAGCTCATCAACGACATTTCCCCACTCCGTCACGCGCTTCGCATTGAGGAAATGTTTGCCGCAATATTTCCGCAGTTGATTCCACTTCCATTTGTGACCGTCGTAAAACTTGGAGACATCGCGCCAGAGATTCAGGAGCGCGATGAAATCGCTGTCGGGATCATTCCATTGCGCATGAGCGGCATCGGCCTCGCGTTTTTTATCAGTGGGACGCTCGCGTGGATCGCTGGTTTCGAGTCCGGCGACGATGATGGTCACTTCGGATTCGCAACGTTCGTGTTTCGCTTCGATCAACATCCGTCCCATCCTTGGATCGACCGGCAACTTCGCCAGTTCACGACCGACGTCGGTGAGGCGTTTTTCATGATCTAGCGCACCGACCTCACGCAGGGCGCGGTAGCCTTCAGATATGGCTTTTGGGTTGGGCGGATCAATGAATGGAAAGTCGGTAATTTCCGGAAGGCCGAGCGCTTTCATTCGCAGAATCACTCCTGCTAGTGAACTGCGGCGGATTTCAGGATCGGTGAATTCCGAGCGATCTAACAAATCGTCTTCCTCATAAAGTCGGAGACAAATTCCATCCTGCACCCGACCGCAGCGACCTTTGCGCTGGCGTGCACTAGCTTGACTGACCGGTTCGATCTGCAAGCGCTGCACTCCACGAGCGGGACTCCAGCGGCTAACTCGCGCTAATCCGGAATCGATAACACACGCGATGCGCGGAATCGTCAGGGAGGTTTCCGCCACGTTCGTGGCCAGCACCAAGCGACGTTTCTTTCCGGGTTGGAAAATCCGTTGCTGCTCGCTCATACCTAGCCTAGCGAACAAGGGCAGGACTTCGGTGTTTCGATAATTGCGTCCTTCCAATAATTCAGTTGCTTCGCGGATTTCTCGCTCACCTGGCAGAAAGATCAGAACATCGCCTTGTGAGTCGATGTCATTCAAATAATCCACGCCTCTTCCGACATGTGCTGCGATTTCTTCATCATCATTCCCAGGCAAGAAAAACTCAGCTACGGGAAACATTCTTCCCTCAGCTTCGATGACGGGAGTATCCGCACCGAAAAATTCTGCAAACGCACCGGCATCGAGCGTGGCGGAAGAGATGACCAGTTTCATCTCGGGTCGGCGTTCTAATAATTGTTTGAGATATCCCAGAAGGAAATCGATATTGAGCGATCGTTCATGTGCTTCATCTAGAATCAGTGCATCGTAACGATTGAGATTTCTATCACCCTGGGTCTCAGCAAGCAGGATGCCATCGGTCATGAATTTGATACGCGTCTCGCTAGAAGTGGTATCATCAAAGCGCACCTGATAGCCCACAAAACCGCCAAGCGGCACCGAAAGCTCGTCCGCAACCCGCTTTGCCACCGACACTGCCGCAATCCGCCTAGGCTGAGTGCACCCGATCAGTTTCTTCTTATTTGAAATTTGAGATTTGAATTTTGAATTTTCCAGAGCCTCCGCGACCATCTTTGGCAACTGAGTGGTCTTGCCGGAGCCAGTGTCAGAAACGACCACCACGACCTGATGGTTACGTATTGCATGAATCAAATCGCGGCGTTTTCCCACCACTGGCAGATCCGTCGCATAATTCCACTCCCCCGAAAAGCTCATCGGTGCGGATTTTATTTGTATTTGGGATAGATATTGAACTCGATCCGTTTGAAAGCCGACTGATCGAATTGGGCATTTCCAAAGTTTTGGCTTAATCCAATGATTTTGCCATCAATCACGTCCTTTAACTCGAAGACTAAAATAGATCCATCAGCTAAATGGCCTCTCACATCTCCTTTGCGACGAATCGCTTCTGAATAATCGCTCTTTTTAAGGGCAAGGTTTTTGATGCGATGAACGGGAAAAATAACCTCAGTAAAGGGAGTCTTGATCTTGATCATTTCATTATCAATACCGAGAACTTCGCCCTCAAGGGTGTCACCATTTGCAAGCATCATCCTGCCATCCTTTAATTCTTTGGGTTTTTGAGGTTGGACAGGCATGCCACGGTGGAAGTTCATACGATTGAAACCTAATTCGCGGAATTCAGCCTCGTCATCATTCGATTCATCAACATTACCATCCCATTCAGAAATTTGTATTTCAGATAGTTTGGTTTCATAATTGGGATCAGAAGTAAAGGTCAGACCTTTTCCTTTCATCTTATTCATTTCATCATCAAGAAAAGTCGACTGAAGAACATCATTGATAAAAATATGAATTTTTTTGGTTCGCTGACTCATACGAATTTCGATCCGTGCATTTTCAGTTGGTTGCATCCGACTTGGATTTGCAATGATTCTCAAGTAATTGCTATCAGAGAGTCTTCTGATACGAGTAGATGACCCCTGAATATAAATTTCATATCCACTCTGAGGATTCGGGGTTGTGATATCAGAGGTAAAAAGAATCACCTTGGATTTGAAGATTCCTTTCCAGGCTAGATTGTAGCCAACTTCCATTTCATCCGGAAAATCAAAATTACGGGCAATAGCGCCGGTTGCTTTTGACGTAAATTCGCTATTGGCATAAACCCAACTCTTCTCATCACCGAGAACCTTCCAATCATCAATTCCAGTAGGACCACGATAAATGATCTTACTAGCGCGTGTGATATCGACCGATTTTACATTAAATCTGGAAAAAACCATTTCACCTGCGAACCAAGTCTTGAGACGAATTTCTTTATCATTTAATCCAACGAGCATCCCTTTTACAGAGTCACCATTGGTTAATTCCAATACGGCTTGATGACCTGCGTTCTGAGCTGATTCATTAATCTTGGATGGCAATTCGAGATCCTTGATTTGATTCAATTTAAAATGAGCTTGGTTTGTAAGCAAATCAGAATGCCAAGTTAGTGTATCCAAATTTAATGAAATAGCGTTTCCACTCAATTGATCGCCGTTCATGAAACGCACCGTAGCAGTGTCTTGTTCAGCAAAACAAAAAACTGTTAGAATAATAAATGTGATAAAGAACTTCATCTGATGGTTTTCTGTAATTTATCTACTTTAGGTGGAATAGGTTTTGCAGAAGCGTTTCTTTCTAAATGAGAGACGACGCTGCGATTTAACTGAATTTCTCCGAGTAAGGGATGGAAGATGTTAACTTTATCTCCGTTAAACGAGCATTTGGTAACCTGACAAGATCCACCTCCACGGAAGAATAAACTCAAACCCTTGAATTCCTCTAATTTTTTATCTGGGGCGGCGGTCGCAAAATAGATCGTGGAAACTTCGGAATCAGGTAAATCCATGGCTTCAGCTTGGAAATTACTTTTAAAGCGATAGATTCTGCGATCACTGACATTGGTGATGGATAAGATACGACCACCAAATCGTTCTCCGTTACTACCAATGACCGCATCTTCCTTGAGATTGCCTCTTTCCTCAACGCGATGCCTATCTGCACGATCATCCCATTGTGAGATTTCAATGTTTGTTATACTGAGTGGGTTGTCCTCCGCTGCTTCAGCATGGAAAGAAATGCCAGTTCCACTGGGCGTATTGGGATAATTATCCGTATACTTATCTTGTAGGCGGTCATCCAGATAAAGTTCTATACGACCATTTTTACGATTCACTCTGACTTCTATCCAAAGTTCCTTGGCAGCAAATTCCTGTGGTGTGCGAGCGATCTGAGCGATAGGAAAATAGCGTTGATTACCGGTCGATTCACGTCTGATTTGCATTCCTGCTCTGTTGAATTGAAAGTAATATCGATTCACACTAGCACCTTTGAAATCCATGGGATCGCCAAATGTAAACTTAAAGTTCGGTACGTTTTCCCACTTCAGCTTGAAGCGGACGGAATAATTATCCGGTAGTTTCATATCACGATAAATCGTGCCGCTACCCTGACTGACGAGTAAGTTATCATCTACCGCCCACTCCGTGGCTTGATCCTTTGCATTGCTCCACTCTCCGATCTCATTGGGTCCTTTGTAGATTAATTTTTTGGAAAATATTCCGACTTCTAATGAGTTTATTAATTCGCGTGAGATGTTCATCTCGCCCATCGAAGGGGAGTGAACCTTAAGGACTTTGTCATCTAAACTGCGAATCTCTACAGGCAATGAATCGCCATTGATAAGGGTGAGGTTTTGCTCAAGGAGTTCGTATTTAATGTCCGATTTTCCAAAATCAATTTTTTGGATTCCATCAGGATTGATTTTGATCGGCTCAGTCGAGTAAGGCGCGTTTAGAGTAACCGTGCCGTCAGGATCCATCGCCATCAATTCGCCAGAAATCTTGTTTTTACCTGAAAACGAAATTTCTGCAGCACCTACGAACGTGGCGATGCTGAGAAAGCAAAGGCTAAGGTTAAAATTCAACATTCCAGTCATCGAGGTAGCTTTCCATTGATTTGAAATCGAGCATACTAGCTGATTTCATATCGATATTGATTTCTCCAGCAGCGGAGTTGTTAAGGCGAATATTTTTGAGATTTCCTGAAATGATCTTTCCACTGATGCTGCCATGCGGATGGAATTTAACCTTGAAGTCAGATTTCTTCGATTCATCGACTGCTTTGAGTTGTGATTTTGCGAATCGGATCTCGGCGATTTCATCCATGGGGAATGCGAAGTTTCCAAATCGTCCGGTTAGATTGACTTTGCCATCTTTGACCGATGTGATTTTTCCAGAAAAACGGTCAGTCCCATTCGTTAGAAGCACGATATCTGAGGTGTCAGATTCCAAGCTACGTGCGGAGTCCGGAATTCCATTCCAGTCAGCAACAATGATATCTGAGACGCGCAAGGGAGAATCGTCCATTTGAACCATAAATCCGTATCCTGCTCCTTTGCCGACGTATTCGTTAGATGGGGCTTCTGGATTGTTTTGGATTTCGGATTTTTCCTTCCAATCACAGACGAATTCGCCATCGACAAACAGCATGATTTCTCCGGAGTTGCGATTGCAGCGGATTTCGACTTTGGCGGATCCCGAATTAGAAAGGCGTAGGGAAGAGCTTTTCGATTGTAGGCGATTCATGAACGATCTTCCTTCTTCGTCGAAACCAGCGCGATAGAGCACAACGTAGTTTGAATAGAGATGAAGAATGTAACTTGAGCCGAATATATTCGGAAGATTGCTCATGGAGCCGGATTGACCATGATCAATTGGCCCATTGACAGGTGCCGCCTTTTCGGGAGTCTTGAAATCAGCATGAAACGCAACGGCCATGGAAAGACGGTTTTTCCATGATATATCGAATTGCAAAACGGAACGATCCGTCATGCCGATGTCACGGGTGATTGCCGTGCCCATGCGTCCTTCTTTCCAATACCAAGCAGAACCTGAAAATTTCCAGAGAGGAGATTCTTTTTCGATTTCGGCTTCGTCCTTATCCTTAGGAATGCCTTTGGAGTGATTAAAAGTTCTCTGAGTCCATTCCGTTTTATCGAAAGGGCCATGATAAAGCATGCGCCCACCCATAGGATTTGGTGCGATGATAGCAATTTTGTCCCGAGGGATTTCCAATAAACCGGCAACATCGGTTTGTATCAAGGCGCGTTTGTCATCGATTTCCTGGATCGTGCCGGGAATTCTATCGCCATTTATGAGACCGATATAAGAGAGAGTGGTCAGAGCACGTTCTGGTTTACCTGCTTTAAGAATGATTTGTCGGATATCAGCTGGATTAAATTCGATCGCCTTGTCATCGGGTTTATTGCGTTTCCAGAGGATGGCGTTTTTCTCGCCAAATCCTTGAAATTCTCCGTGCAATTGATCGCCATTGTCGAAGCGCAACAAGTCAGCATTCTCCGCGGCTGCTAGAGTCGGTAGAATTACGATAAACGAGGTTAAGATTTTTAAAATCATTTTTCGTAGATTGGTAAGTAACGGTAGTTGAGTGCTAGTGAGAGCAAAGCAGCAGCTGTGCTGAAAGTTTGGCCGTGGTTTCCCGGGAATGAGCCATCAGAAGATTGAATGGTGCCGATGTAGCGTATGTTGCGATTATTCCAATCTTTCCAGACGACCTCATCTGCATGGAACAACGCCTGGGACATGTAATACTCATAGTAATATGGGTAATTCCTATCTCGGTAATCTAAGTTTTTCTTCAGGAATTCGAGACTCGCTTTGTAGCCTTTTGAATCGGTTTCTTTATTAAGAGCAAGGCAAAGCAAACCAATAGCTGTTAGAGTTGGTCTTCCACCAGCCGATGATGTGTAGCCATAGGAACCATCGGTGCCGCGGCAGCTTGCCAAGTAAGCGAGAGCTTTTTTGATTGCTTCATCAGGAATTGGAAACCCGGCATTGCGAGCTGCGAATAAAGAAACGACCTGACTGCCTGTGACGGTTGTATCGGCATCTCTTGCATCGGGTGTGTAACGCCAACCTCCCGTTGGATTTCTTTTCTGAGCGCTTAAAATAAGATCCACGGCTTTTTTGAGAGCCTCGCCGATTTTTGGATTGTTTACGACACCGTAAGACTCAGCCAATGCCTTGGTGGCAAATGCATGTGTGTACATGCTGTTACCAATGTAGCCGTTGTCCTTCATCTTGTTTTGTTTAGAAATGATGTAGTTAATGCCACGATTGATGACTTGAGCGTATTCACCGTTGTTCGGATCGGTTCCGTGTGCGAGGAACGCAGCGACACAGAGACCGACAACCCCGGGTTCATCGCCGGAGCCGTCACTCCATGAGCCTTCGGAGTTTTGGTTTTTTGCCAGATAAGTTAAACCACGGTTATAGATCAAATCCACCTGCGGTGGAATACTATCGTCCCTACGATCCAAGATTCCTTGTGCGCGCGCTGCAGCCGCTGAGCTGAGTAAAATCGTGATGAATGAGCGACGATAAATCATTTTCCCAGTTCCTCCATGCCACGGTTGTATGCGTCGAGCGCAGATTGAAATTCGCTTGGTAAGTTTTTTCCTGTGTTACCAGCTGCTTTTGGAACGCGTCGTTCTTCATTATTTCCTTTGCCATTTCCACCGACGGCTTCGTTTTCTGTATTCGAATCGCCTGTTTGACCCTTGCCTCCTTTTTCGCCTTTGCCTTCACCCTCTCCTTCGCCTTCGCCCTCTCCTTCACCCTTGCCTTTACCTTTTCCTTTGCCCTTACCTTTGCCCTTACCTTTGCCTTCTCCCTCTTCCATCATTTTTTCCATCATGTCCATCATCGCACCGCCAGGGCCTTTTTCGCCTTTGCCGCTTTTCTTTTGTTTTTCTTTAGCGGCTTTGTGGATCAATTCGATGATCTCGGTTTGCGCGGCAATCGTGCGACCGCCGGTATCGGGTTCTGATAGATAATCCGTGGTTTCATCCATAATGCCTTCGACTTTGGAAAGTAGTTCGATGACCTCAGGTATGGTTTGTTCGATCACTAGCTGTTGGACATCGGCCGAGAGCTCATCCTGTTCATCAGCCACTTTTTCCGCGCCATCTGCATGTTTTTTGAGAAGTTCTTCCTTGCTGAGTTTTTCGGACTCAGCGCAAAGCACAGAGCTGAAAAGCAGAGCGGATACGTAAATAGGAATGGATTTCATTACTTTGGATCTATGGGTGCGGTTGCATCGCGTTTGAGTTGTTCGAGAACACGTGTTCTGCCGCGTAAATCCTGTTGTTCTTGGATCATTTTCATGACGCGTAACATGAATTCAAAATCTTCGTCTTCTGCGTTGGGAGCACCTCCGCCACCACCACCGCCTCCGCCGCCACCATCGTCTTTAGCACCTTCGAGAAGAGCTGCCCATTCATTGAGCTTATCGGCGGACTTTTTGGAGGTTTCGATAGCTGTATAGGAATGTGCGTCTTCGAGCTTACTCTGAATTTTCTCTAAACTGATATCCAGAGTGAGATCTAAAATCTCTTTTTGTTCATGAACAGAAATTTTGCTATCGCGCATGAGGTCGACCACTTGTTTGAATAACGCCTCATTCGTGCGGGCGAAATAGTGACCGAGATCTTCCTGTATCCAGCGGATATCCGAAGCGGTAAGCGATTGCTGTTTGATTGAATCTACCAGTTTGCGTTTATCTGCCGGATCAATTTCAGATTCTTTTACTCCCAGAGTTTTTGATAGATTTGAAATCAAGTCATTGGCGATTTTATTCTGGTCCTCGGCTGCTTTTTTCAAGCGAGTTACAAATGTGCTAGCTTCAAATTTTTTGTTCGCGTCTTTGGCTTCGGCAAGAGCCTTGTCCATTTTCTCAACAACTTCTTTTTGTTCTTCAACGGCTTTTTTCGTATCTTCTTTCGATTTTTCAGCAGTGTTAGATTCTTCACCCGCTTCTTGTAATTTCTCGCTGACTTCGGGCATTTCCTTATCCGAGAGTTCCTGCATGGATTTCAAAGCCTCCGCCATTTTCTTCATCGTCTCCTTATCGATGTTTTTATTGCGAGCTGTGTCTTTCATTAGTTGCTCCATGCGCTTGGTCAGCTCTTCCATGGCGCGGATGTTTTCTTCTTCCGCTCTTTTCTGCTCGGCGAGCTTATCCTTAGCCTCTTCGGTCTGTAATTCCTTACCATCGAGTTTTTCGAGGCGCTGGTTTTCATCGAGCATGTTCAATTCTTTGCGCGCAATATCTTCTAGGTCGTTGATCACACGGTCGAATTCTGCCTTTTTCAATTGAGCGTGTTCTTCATTGCTGAGGACGTAGATCAATACGGGTTCCGAATAAATGCGGCCACGTTCTGGAAAGTAGTCTTCAACGAATGCGCGCAAGATCAACCGTTGCGGAGTGATATTAAATGCGGCTGGCGAAAAGGATGTGGATTCGGTGATGCGCTCCACTTCCGGGCCACCGTTGGATTTGATGATTTCACCTGCGGTGGCTGGTTTCTCACCAGGAAGCGTGCCGTAGCTACTCCACTCGATGCCTGCTTTGCGGATTCCAAAATCGTCTTCACCGAGAATTTCAAAATCCAAAGTCTCGGTTGGAAGAATGGCTTTTTGTTTATCTAAGCCTTGGATGTAAGCGACTGGCGGTTGGTCTTTCACAGCGTCCACGCGGATTTTGAAACCCTGACCACCAACCAAGCCAAACTCATCGATCCATGAAAACGGGATAGAGAATGGTGTGCTGCCAGCATCGATAGGACCGAAGCTGGATTTGACATCGGTAATTTTCATGGAGCCTTGGGCAGAGACGAAGCCCTGAGACTGAACCAATTCGCCGGAAATTTCGGTAGGCCCGAATGAAGCCTTTTTGAGTGGGCTGCTAGTTTCCAAATCGAAGCTGAGCTTGCTGCCCTCGACTGCGCTTATTTCACCGATGTTAAGTGCCACTTTGCTTTCAGGGATCTGAAGATACTCAGGTGGATTCACCGTGACGGTGGTATGGAGGACGACAGGACGTTGTTTGGGCTGGATTTTTAGCCGATGTTTCAAGTCGCCGATGCGGAAAGTGATGACACCTTCGGCTTGTTGTCCCGGAAATTTAAATTCGTAGAGATTTTTTTTCAGTCCAACCGTGACTTCAGGTTGGTTCTCGAATCGAGCGATGGCGATTTCGGGTTTCTGCTCGGATTGTTTTTTGAGTTTTAGATTCACCGCAAAAGCCTCGCCGTATGGGACAGCGAGGTAAGTGATGGGTTTTTCTAGCTGAGTAAAGGTGTAGCGTTCGACATCAGAAAACGGCTTTAACCAGCGTTCCAGAGCATTCCATCCTGCTTGCGGAGTGAAAACGAACGCGGTTGCGACGAGGACCAGTAGAGCCATTGCAGCCAGACCCCACTTGCGGTGACGAGCGGTGGGCAAAGCTTCATCGAGCTCACGTTTCTGTGCTTCCGCAGCCACGACTTGCATCGCCGCTTCGCGAAGGCGTGGCGAAAGGGTTTCGCCATTTTCATCTTGTGCCTGAAGTTCGATGACTCCGAGTAGGCGATCTCCCAGACCGGGATATTTTTTCGCAATCAAACGCGCCAACTGGCCTTCATGGCGATGTCCCCATACCCAGCGGTGCAGCCAATACGGTGCAAAACCGACAAATAAGGAAATCCCCCCCAGCAAAATCAAAAGCCGTGCCCAGATGGGGGTTTGCCAAACCCGATCCAAACCGAATAGCAAAAGGAACGACAAAAATAAGCCAATCAATCCCAGCGAAATGATTTCAATGACCTTTCGCCGCCACAAATGTTTGCGGAACGACTCCAACTGTCTTTTCAGACTCTCGGGGATCGAATGATGGTCTTCAGGTAAGTGCGCTGACATTTTAAAATGACGCTGAAATTGAAAAATAGAGGGGTATGTTATAAGTCAGTGGTAACCTGCCAGATATACGTAATAACTCCAGCAGATTTCTCAAATAATCAATCGATTCCGCATCAATTATTCGTCTTTAAATGCTTCAGCGCGCCTTTCATCGATGCATCGCTTCAGCCAAGCCACCAACTTCTCCGCCTCCTTGGACTGGGAACGCATCGAAATAAGTGAAACCCAGTCAAGGTGTTCACGGGATTGAACCCCAGAAATTCGATGAATATCCAGCTTGGACATGATTGCTTCGGTCTCTTTCGGATGGGCGTTCAAAATCTGTGCTGGGCGGGGCAATTCGTCCAAAACCTCAGCAGTCAAGCCGAACGAAGTGACTCCGACGCCGTATTTCGCTGAAAGTTTGCGTAAACCATCCGCCAGCGCCTCGTCTTCGATCGGACCCGCATAGATCAGTTCACCACCCTGTGCCCATTGGGAAACAGAGAGAGCTTGGAAAAAATCCTCACGATAAGACATTAAAGAAGGCACTAACCTGAGGCGTGCCGAATGCAAACGGAAGGGCGTGATTCCCAGGCGCTGTTTGAAATCCAACATCTCTGCATCCAAAGACATCTCCTCATCGGGCGAACCACCCGTTTCCCAATCCACCAACACCAATTCTGGAAATTTCCACAAATTACCAATTGGAGATTCATTGGTAAATGGATCACGGAAAATGAATGGAAATCGACCGTTGATTTCAAAATAACGAGTCACCACCGCGCGAAATTTTCTAATCCGCAGCATCGCTTTATCCACGGAGGTTTCATTACCGCTCAGGTCATCAAGCCGACCCTGCGTCCACGCCAACAATTCCTGCGCACCAGACAAAGCAGGCAAAGGCTCGCTGCGGCGGTAATAACCCTGCCCTTTTTCCACTTTAGCAATCGATGAGGTCGGATCACACGACATGATGGAAAAATGATAGCGCAATGAAGCATCAGAATAATTTCCATTTAAACTCAGGCGCGCCAAACGAATCAATTCGGTGCCTTTGATTGCATCCGTAGGACTAGATGGGAGCAAAGTAGGTAGGACGTCGTTTAGTTGCTTTCGGAGACTCATAGCAGAAGCGATTGAAAAACTTTGTCTATCCAATCCATCCAGAGCAATTGCACAAGCGCTTTCTTATTGATAAACATCAAAATGAAACTTCCTATTGCACAAAACAGTAAATGTGACCTAGAATCCCTCCCCCCCACTTTTACATTGATTGACTCTTGAGCTTATGAATCCAGATCGCGCCACATTAAATTTCCTCAATTCCTTTCCAGAAGAAGCACGCAAACGCGGCGATATGCTTCAAAAAGACGGTGCAGTTACCCAAATTTTCGGGAATCACTTATTCATTCAAGGCCGCGTAGAGGATGAATCCGGAACCTATCGCACTTCACTTCGCCTCCAAGGAAACCGTTGGTTCGGAAACTGTACCGCAGAAGATGAGATGATTTCAGGTGCCTGCCAATACGCCACCATGATGGAGCGCATGCATCGCGGTGAGGATTTACCAGAATCTCCAAACGAGTTTGATGACACCCCAGTGCTCGATATCATCGAGGAAAAACTCGGTCGCGAACTGGATGACAAAGAAGCGGAATACGTAACGAAAATCGAAAAACGCTATCGACGCTATGTGATCGAAGGTGAACTCCACGATCACGACATGGTTCGCATCAACCCACGTTGGGACATAACTACCTACGAACCACTTGAGCTGTGGCCGGTTCCTCCAGGCGACATTCTGGAGTTTTGGAACTTCCTCGCTTACGCCTTCTACAAACGCAAACTTCCTTATCCAGAATTCATGTCGGTCATCACCGATCTGGGTTCGGTTCAGAAAAAAATGGCCGAGTGGGAGCAGGAGCGCGAAATCGCTGCTTGGTATGACCGCATCGAGCAAGTGAACGAGCGCCCACCACAGGACGCTCCCCTCACCGTCCAGTTCCGTTTGGTTGCCACCATCAACGAAGCCCGGATGGAAATCCGTGAAGACAGACCGAACGCACAATACATGCAGCTTCGTGAAAAAGTCGATATCGAGAAATACGTTGCACTGCACCAAGAAGGTGCACTGTTGATGGACGCTTCTTCCCAAACTCTCTGGGAACACTATCTTGCCTTCTATCGCAAGCACGGCGACACCACTCTCGACTTCGATCAAGAAGAATCCTGCCGTTTTATGAACCGCGTGTTCCAACAACCGGCTCTTAAGGGTTATCTCGTCAACTTGGACGACAAACCATTCCGCGTCGTTGAGGAAGCGCTCTCATGGATCTGCGAAGACGAACCATACGATCCAAGTTCCTTCGCTCTCCAGCTCATCACCGCCCACGGCGAGAATGTATCCCACTCTGTTAGGCTTCTACCTGGCCGCAAGGTTCTCTATCAGTCCGACGAAACAGTATTCCCTGGCCCTCCACGTTGGTTGGAGGAAACCGAAGTGATGCCGCGTTATCACATTCCGAAAAAAGTCATCGACTCGCTCGAAGGCGTGGAGTTCCTCCGCAAAATCGGTGCCTCACTCCCCGAGTCTCTCGTCAAACGTGTGACCGACCTTGAGCTCAAGCCCAAGTTGGAAATGAAACTCATCGCTGGATTAACAGCCGCGGAAACCGAGCACCTTGTGGTCGATGTCACCGCTCTCGAAACCAAAGGTCTCCGCACCGAGCGCCTCACCAAGGATGGTTGGGAACTCGTCGAGCAACAATCGATCAAAGGCAATCAGCTCATGCGTTTCGCGCGCGAACCGCTGCATCCGATCCCAGCGATTCTGGATGAAATGGCACTTGCTTATGACGAAAAACTCATCTCTTTCAAATCACGTATCACCAAGCAGTTTCCTGAGAAATTTGCAGAATGGGTGCGCGCAATGCCTCCGGAAGTTGAGCTCGATATCGATCTCCGCCTAAAATCTATCCTCAACGATCCTGTCACCGCAGCCGTGCGCTTCGAAGTCGTGGGTCAAGACATCGACTGGTTCGATCTGCGCATCGTCATCGATGTCCAAGGTGTCAATCTCTCCAAAGCACAGATCCGTCAACTCGTCGCCGCCCGCGGTGGATATGTTAGAATGGAAGATGGCTCATGGATGCGTCTTGAAATCAAACTCGATGCAGATCAACGCGAAGCCGTCACACGACTGGGACTCGATCCTTTCGATCTTTCCGGCGAGACCCACCGCATGCACGCCCTACAGCTTGCCGATCCGAAAGCAGCCGAGGTGTTCGATCCGAAAGCATGGGAGCGAATTAAAAACCGCGCCAACGACATCAAACTTGAGGTCAACCCGGATCTTCCCGAAGGACTCAACGCAACCCTCCGACCTTACCAGGTTGAAGGGTTCAAATTCCTCGCTTACCTTTCCGAAAACAACTTCGGTGGTATCCTTGCAGATGACATGGGTCTTGGGAAAACCATCCAGTCCCTCACCTACTTGCTCTGGCTCTTTGAGGAGCATAAGAAAACCGGTGGCGCTCACAAACCTGCGCTCATCGTCTGCCCGAAATCGGTTCTCGATGTTTGGTTCAGCGAAGCGGAAAAATTTACTCCGCAGCTCAGAGTTAAAATCCTCAAGAACCGCGACGACATCAATGCGGAGCACATTCAGAACAACATCGACATGCTCGTTCTTAACTACGCGCAGCTTCGCGTCTGTGGAGAAGAACTTGCCGGAATCAAATGGCTCACCACGATTCTTGACGAAGGTCAGCAAATTAAGAACCCCGATTCCAAGGCTGCGAAATGCGCCCGCGAACTCGATTCGCAGAACCGCCTCGTTCTAACAGGAACACCTATCGAAAACCGTTTGTTAGACATGTGGTCGCTGATGGCATTCGCCATGCCGGGTGTTCTCGGATCGCGTGCCTACTTCAAAAAACGCTTCGACAAACGCAAGGATCCCCTTTCCCAAATGCGTCTTGCCTCGCGTTTGCGTCCTTTCCTTCTGCGCCGCACCAAGTTGCAAGTGGCTCAAGACTTGCCACCGAGAACCGAGGAAGAAGTTTACTCCAAAATGGAAGGTGTGCAGCTCGAGCTCTACAAAAACGAACTCAAGCGCATCCAGAAAGCCTTGCTCGGACTCGATTCCGACGAAGCGGTCAAAAAGAACTCTTTCGCGATTCTCCAAGGCCTCATGCGCCTCAGACAGATCTGCTGTCACCCAGGACTCATCGATCCGAAGTATCTCAAAGAAGAATCCGCCAAAATGGAATCTCTGTTCTACCTTCTCGATCAGCTTCACGACGAAGGTCACAAGGTATTGGTCTTCTCTCAGTTCGTCTCGATGCTTGATCTCATCAAGGCCCGTCTGGAACTCGAAGCGCGCCCGTTCCACTACCTCACCGGTCAAACCAAGGACCGCAAAGGCGAAATTGAGCGATTCCAAACCACCAAAGACGCATCGGTCTTTATGCTTTCACTCAAAGCCGGTGGTGCGGGTCTGAACCTCACATCCGCCTCTTACGTCATCCTCTACGATCCATGGTGGAACCCCGCAGTCGAAAACCAAGCGATCGACCGTACCCACCGTATCGGCCAGAAAAACAAGGTTATCGCCTACCGTTTGCTCACACGCGACACGGTCGAGGAGAAAATCCGCGTGCTTCAGCATCAGAAAACCCAGCTCGTCACCAACGTGCTCGGCGATGAAGGCTTCGCATCCAACCTCGGCATCGACGACCTCCAGTTCATCCTCACTCACAGCATCGACGAAGATGAAATCGATGAGGAAAAAGCCAAGGCCGCGAAAGCTGAAAAATCAGAGAAACCTGCGAAAAAGGCCGCAAAAAAGACAGCCTCCAAGAAGCACGCTCAGGACGATCTCTGATCGAAACCTTATAATTTAAGCAAGAAATAGGTCCTATAGATGATATAGGGCCTATTTTCTTTTCTAAAGCGCATCGGAATTCACCCAAATCGGCGACTTTGTGAAAAATTTCACAAAGCACACTTGCCGCGCCGCTCTTGTCCCTACATAGTCCGCGCAGGTTTTTTCCACCCTTTTCAATCTGCTTTTCCATCACGACTCATGAGCGACACTGCATCGTCCACCGCGGAACTTAAATTACCCAAAGACCTCGCTGCCGAAAAAGGCATGGTCAATGTCCAGATCGACGGTGTCTGGTATCAATTTCCAAAAGGAACTCGAATGATCGAGGCCTGTAGGTCGGTGAAAAAGGATGTGCCTTATTATTGTTATCACCCGAAACTTAGCGTCCCAGGAAACTGCCGGATGTGCATGGTACAAATGGGTATGCCACCACGCCCAGCTCCTGGACAAGAGCCCGTGCGAGATGAAAACGGTTACGAAATCATCGGCTGGATGCCGCGCCCTGCGATTTCTTGCGCAAACACGGTAGCTGAAAACATGGGTATCCGAACCACTGGCGATCTCGTCGAAAAATGCCGCGAAGGTGTGATGGAGTTTCTTCTCATCAATCACCCGTTAGATTGCCCAATCTGCGACCAAGCAGGTGAATGCCGACTCCAAGAACAATCGGTCGGGTTCGGCCGTGGTGTTTCCCGCTTCATCGACATGAAGGTGAAGAAACCAAAAAACGTCGATATCGGTCCACGCATTCGTCTCGATGACGAGCGCTGCATCATGTGCTCTCGCTGTATTCGTTTTATGGATGAAGTAGCAGGCGATGCCGTCCTAGGTTTCACTCAGCGCGGAACACACACCACTCTAACCGTTCATCCAAATCGTGAGCTCGATTCCAATTACTCCCTCAACACCGCCGATATCTGCCCAGTCGGTGCACTGACATCTAACGATTTTCGTTTCCAGATGCGTGTTTGGTTCCTAAAAGAAACCCCATCTATTGACGTGAACTGTGGTACCGGAACTAACATTGTGATTCACACACGCGGCAACACCATCCACCGCATCACTCCACGTCAAAATGATGCCGTGAACTCGAACTGGATGCCTGATTCCCATCGTTTGAATTTCCATTACATCGATAGCGAGGCGCGCCTCACCGAGCCATTGGCTCGCGAAAACGCCCAACACGTCGGCACCACATGGACAAAGGCCATCGAAACGTTTACTGCAAAAATCAAAAAATTCGCCGCAGATGAAATCGCGATCGTCGGCTCTGCTCGGATGACCAATGAAGAACTTTTCCTGTTAGAAGAACTTCGCAGTGTGCTTAGCGTGAAAAACTTCTCTTTGGTCGCAAGAAATGGTGAAGCGGATCCATTGCTCATTGCCGCAGATCGCAACCCAAACACCACGGGAGCTAAAATCGTTCTCAAACAAGACGATCCTTACCATTCTCTAGTTTCGATCCGCAGCGGTGTCCAATCTGGAAAAATTAAAGCGCTTATCTCATTCCATGAAGACCTCATCACTGATGCTGGCTTCACAGCTGAAGATCTCAGTAAAATCGATTTCTTCGTGCAGTCCGCCCTACTCGCGAATCCATCCGCTGGTTTTGCTGACCTTGTGCTTCCTGGTGCAGCATTCGCTGAAAAACGCGGATCCATGGTGAACTTATCGGGTCGCTTGCAACGCCTGAACCGCGCGATCGAACCACCAACCAACACCCGCGATGATTGGGAAATACTCCGTGATCTGATCACAGCGGTTTCCGGTGAAAAATCCACCCTTCACAGTATCGAAGACGTTTTCAAAAAAATCGCATCCACCATTTCCGCATTCGATGGCTTGACGCTTTCCAAAATCGGAGCCCAAGGCGTTGTCATCCAAGAAACCGGTTATAAAATTGCACTCCTAGAAAACGAACGCGCCCGCAAAGCAGCTGGAATTATCAATGGGTGATTCAGTTTGAAGTTATCAGATAAAAAATTTCCATCATGCCTGAAATTCTCATCACACTCGCAATCATCATTGTAAAGGTAATCACCTTCACGTTCGTCGTGGTATTGCCGCTTGTGCCGCTCTCGGTATATTTCGAGCGTAGATTCTCCGCGATCATTCAGGACCGTGTCGGACCAAACCGTGTCGGTATTCCGTTCACACTGCTCGGCATGAAAAAAGATTTTCACCTCTTCGGCCTGATCCAGCCGATTGCCGATGGTTTAAAACTGTTCCTCAAAGAAGATTTTACACCCGATCATGTTCGCAAGGCGTTCTACTGGCTCGCTCCAGCACTCACTGTGGTTCCTGCACTTATTACGGTATGCGTGATCCCTTTCGGTCCGGATGTCACCTTATTCGGTTACACTGAGAAATTAGTGATCGCTGATATTGATGTCGGCCCGCTGTTCATCTTCGCGATTTCATCTCTAACCGTTTACGGAATCACCATCGCTGGTTGGGCATCGAATTCGAAATTTCCTTTCATTGGTGGAGTCCGTTCTACCGCGCAAATGATCTCCTACGAAATCTGCTTAGGCCTCTCCATCATTCCTGTGCTACTTTATTACGGAGATCTCAACCTCAGCAATATTGTCAATGAACAAGCGAAGAATGGTTGGTTACTCCTGCCTTTCTGGACTGATGGCAAACTCTCTCTCCCTAGCGCAGAAGCCGCCCTATTCCTCATCCCTGCCATCATCGCGTTCCTCATCTTCACGATATCAATCTTTGCAGAAACCAATCGCATGCCTTTCGACCTTCCGGAGTGTGAAACGGAACTCGTCGGTGGTTATCACACGGAATATTCCTCCATGAAATTCGCGATGTTCTTCATGGGTGAATATGCAGCCATGGTCATTGGCTCTGCTCTAATCATCACGCTGTTCCTCGGTGGCTGGTCATTGGGTTTTGGTTTCGATCAAGCAATCGCTAATTTCTCAATTGGTGATTTCCAAATTGGCGGTTTCATCCACATCGGAGTTTTCCTCGCGAAACTCATCGCCTTCATCCTGTTCTTTATCCTCGTCCGCTGGACCGTTCCACGTTTCCGCTACGATCAGCTCATGAAACTCGGCTGGGTCATCTTCTTCGAAGCTGCACTCATCAACGTCTTCCTCGCCGCACTGATCATCGCAGCACCTGAATTTAAGACCACCATCATCGCATCAGGCTCAGTTATCTTAGTCGCAGTCACCGCTGCCATTATCTGGGTCGCAAAAGTCTCCGAACCGCCAGCCAAAATCCTCCGCGCCTGATTTTTAAATCTCAAATTTCTAATCTCAAATTTCAAATGGCCACCATTAAGCTCAATCGCCCTAAACTCGACGCCGGAGAAAAAATTTATCTCGGTGCTATCTTCAAAGGCTTTTTCCTTACACTTACCCACGCGATTAAATCGCTGCGTGGTAAATCCGCTGGGGCGGAAGGACTCGCATCCTCTGGCCTCGGTGTGACAATGCAATTTCCCGAACAACGTTGGGATGAGCACATGCCTGAATATTATCGCGGTGCCCCTACTCTCGTGACCGATGAACAAGGCCGCGAACGCTGCGTTTCTTGCCAACTCTGTGAGTTCATCTGCCCACCAAAAGCGATCAAGATCACACCATCCGAAATCCCATCCGACGACCCATGGGCCAAAGTGGAGAAACGACCCTTAGAATTCGATATCGATATGATCCGCTGCATCTACTGCGGCATGTGCGAAGAAGTCTGCCCGGAACAAGCCATCTACCTCAGAAAAGACTACCTCATCACCGGCACCTCCCGCGATCAAATGGTTCACAACAAAAAGAAACTCTACGAAATCGGAGGCGTTCGCGTCGGCTTAGTAAACAAGTGGAATGAGTTGAAGTAAAAGAAATTAGGATATTAAGGATGGATCACAACGAAACAAAAACCTTTGAAGAGCTCGAGGCCTGGAAAGCAGGACGCGATCTAAGGAAATTTGTTTTCACCTCCATCAGACCATTGTTACTCCAACAAAAGGAATTTGATCTCGCGGATCAAATCAAACGTGCATCCCGATCCGTTACTCACAACATCGCCGAAGGTCACGGTAGATTCCATTATCTCGACAACTACCGTTTCTGTTCTCTGGCACGAGGCTCACTCAATGAAGAATTGGATCAACTCATTACCTGCGATGATGATTCCCTAATAGAGGAGAAATTGTATCAACAAGGCCGCAATCACTTTGACACCTCTCTCCGCATCCTGAACGGCTACATGTCTTGGCTTCAAAAAATGGCCAAAAATAAATCCACAGCCCCTTAATTATCCCAATATTTCAATATCCCAATGTCTCAAACACTCTTCTGGCTCTTCTCAACTATCATGCTCATCGGAGCATGTGCCGTGATCGCATTTCGTAATCCTGTATCGAGTGCTATGGCGATGGTCACTTCCTTCGTCGGACTTGCAGCACTGTTTATCGGACTCTCCGCTTTCTTCGTCGGGATGATTCAAATTCTCGTCTACTCCGGCGCGATCATGGTGCTCTTCTTGTTCATTATCATGCTGCTCGATCTAAAAGAAGAGACAAAACGCGCTACAAATGGAGCTCCTCTCTTTGCAGGTCTTGCTCTTGTGGTGGTGTTTTTCATCCAGTTCATTGGTGTGCTTGGACACAAACTTCCGAATCAATCCGCTCCTGAACTCAACAAGGAAACCCTAGCGGCTGCCGCAACGCAATTTCCTGCAGACGGAAAAATCACTGGAGCTCTAAATAATGGCAAACTCCCTGATGTGCACCTGATCGGACACACCCTTTTCACTGAATACAATCTTCCACTACAAATCCTCGGCGTCTTGCTTCTGGTCGCTACCGTTGGCGTGGTGGTGCTTTCCAAAAAATCTAGCGCATCTGAAAACACTCCTTCTTGAAATTTGAAATTTAAAATTTGAAATTTATGCCCTCTTTAAACGATTACCTTCTCGTCTCAGGCCTCTTGTTCGCCATCGGTCTTGCTGGTGTGGTTCTACGTCGCAACATTATCGTGGTATTCATGTGCCTTGAGTTGATGCTGAGCGCAGCCAACCTCACCCTCGTTGCATTCTCACGTTTCAATGGCACCAGCGGCCTCCCTGACTACAATGGTCAAATGCTGGTGTTTTTTGTCATCACCGTTGCAGCAGCTGAGGTTGCCGTCGGTCTCGCCATCATCGTCGCACTCTATCGTGCCAAACAGACGATCCACACCGATGAATTGGTGACATTAAAAGGTTGATTGTTCATCACTCCGCTCTTGTGCTGAGAATCGGCAATCTACAAAATCCCACTGAAGTATGTGTGCAATGGCTTTCCGATGGGTGTTACGTGGTAAGCCTCTAGAATCTGAAGAATCCAATCATTCTGGATATCCGGATATTGTTAAAAATCTCGTGACTCAACGTGGGATTCCTGAAAACGAGATCGAATCGTTTTTACATCCCAAGCTCCGTGATCTCGCTGATCCATTTCTCATCCCAGAAATGGAACTCGCCGTCACTCGTATCTTGGAAGCGGTCGATCAAAAACAAAGCGTCTGTATTTACGGTGACTACGATGTTGATGGAGTTTCATCCATCACTTTGTTGTCTAAAATTCTCAATGCATACGGGATTCAAACTCGCACATTCATTCCACGCCGTGGCGTCGAAGGCTACGGCTTGAGTTTTGCTGCCATAGAACGCTGCATGTCAGAAGGCACGAAACCAGACCTGCTCATCACGGTCGATTGCGGAACGGTATCCATTGATGAAATCGCCCATCTCCGCGCGCAAGGCATCGATGTCGTTGTTGTGGATCATCATGAACCAAGCCCGCAAGGCAGGCCTGACTGCTGCGCGTTGGTGAATCCGAAATGCGGAACCGATTTCACATACCTCTGTGCCGCAGGTGTGGTTTTTAAACTGGGTCATGCTTTATTAAAAAAACGCCCGACTGATCTTGAGCTCAAAGACCTACTCGATCTCACGGCTGTAGCCACCATTTCTGATATCGTTCCGATGATAGGAGAAAACCGCATCTTGGTCCGGCATGGACTAAAACGTTTGGCTTCGTCCAGCAACCCTGGACTACAAGCATTGAAGGAAATCACTGGAATCAAAGAATTACCAACTTCGATGGATGTCGGATTCCGCATTGGTCCGCGTCTAAATGCAGCGGGTCGGATGGATTTCCCTGAAGATGCGCTGGCGACATTAACCACAACTTGCCAAATCGAAGCGACTACCCTCGCGAACAAACTCGAGCAATACAATCGCCAGCGCCAGGATTTTGAGAAACAGATCCGCGATGACGCGATGGAGCAGCTCAGCAATTTCAATCCAAGCAATGATCCTGTCATCGTCATCGGATCAAGAGATTGGCATCATGGTGTGGTGGGCATCATCGCTTCTCGACTCATGCGACAATACTACAAACCCACCTTTGTCATCGCGATCGATGAAAATGGAATCGGCAAAGGTTCGGGTCGAAGTATTGAGGGTGTATCCTTGGTTGATGCCATCCGAAATTGCGAAGACGAGTTGATTGCTGGCGGTGGCCACGCGATGGCTGCCGGTCTATCCATCCACGAAGACTCGCTGGATCGATTCAAAGAAAAATTTGCCTCCTTTGTTTTAGAAAACTCTAGCGAAGAAGATCGCATGCCACGGCTTGTCTACGATGCTGAGATCGACTTTTCTGAGCTCTCATTGAAATTTCTAGATAGCTACGAGTTATTGCAGCCATTTGGAAACTGCAATCCACAACCCATTTTTGTCAGTCGCGGAGTCGAACTCTGTGGCACTCCTATCCAAATGAAAAATAATCACCTGCGCTTAAAGATGCGTCAGGCTGGTGACGAAAAATCTGCGGTCTACTTCGGTGGCGGAGACCGTGACTTGCCACCCACGCCATGGGACATCGCATTCACTATCGATCGAAATAATTTTAGGGGAAATACCTCCCTGCAGATCGTCATTCAGGACATCATTGCGTCAAAATCTGTTTAGTTTGCAGTGAATGCGCATCGACAAAGCGAGCTTGGTAGAATTGAATTTGGTTATGCAATCGATGACCGGTTTCGGCCGAGGAACTTACAATAATGAACAATGGCAAGCCACCGTGGAGGCTTCGTCGATCAATCGCAAGCAGGTGGAGATTGTCACAAACCTTCCGCGCTCACTGCAATGCTTGGAACCGAATGTGCGACAACTCACTTTGCCGCACATATCCAGAGGTCGGGTGCAACTGACGATTCAATTGGAAAAAACAAGTGCCGAAGATAGCACGCAAATCCGCATCAATCACGAGATCGCAAAATCATTGGAATCGGCGTTTAGCGAGCTTTCGAAATCGATTGGACGTGATGTATTTCCTACATCTGGCGATTTTTCCAGACATCCTCATATTTTTGAATCGAATGATCTCGATAAAATTGATCCTGAAATCGCATGGAAGACCATTGAACCTGCGCTGATTCAGGCTATCCAGAGCATGAACGAAATGCGCAGCGCGGAAGGCATCTATCTCAAACAAGATTTCAATCAACGCCTGAAAGCTCTCTCAGATTTTACCAAATCAATTTCCGAGTTAGCTCCCTATCGTCCTCAGCGTCAACGAGAACTGCTAGAAAAGCGACTTTCTGATATAGGTATTTCATTCCACGATAACGATGATCGACTCATCAAGGAAATCGCCTTGTTTGCCGATCGCTGTGATATCTCAGAAGAACTCACACGTCTCGATTCACATTTCGAAAAGTTTCACGACTATCTGAATTCAACTGAAGCAACAGGTCGCCAACTCGATTTCCTCTGTCAGGAATTATTCCGCGAGTTCAATACGATAGGTTCAAAAGCCAACGACGCACAGATCGCACAAACAGTTGTCGAAGCAAAAACCGAGATCGAAAAAATTCGCGAACAAGTTCAGAATATTCAGTGAAAAATCTCTATCGATTTGATTGACGATTGATGATTTCCAATTGTTGATTTTTGATTTGAGAGTCCCACCCCCAATCCCTCTTCATTTTCTTGATTCAAAAATCCAAAATCAACAATCATCAATCGTCAATCATCCCCCCTCACCCCCATGCCCCCCCTACTAAACGACAGTCCAGCGCGGGATTTACCTCGCGAAAAAATTGATAAATACGGCCCTGGTGCCCTGAGCAACGCAGAGCTGATGGCTCTCTTTCTTAGTTCCGGAACGGTAGGCAGAAACGTCATTGAAGTGGCGGACGACCTTTTAAGAAAATATGGCAGCCTCCAAGAGCTTGGTCGGTTGCCCGTATCCGAATACATGAACAACAAAGGAATAGGCCTAGCTAAAGCTTGTAAGCTCGCTGCTGCTTTCGAGCTCGGGTCTCGCCTTTCCAAAGAACGTCTTGCGAGCATTCCACTCGATGCCCCACAGTTGATTTTTGATCATTTCGCTCATCAGTTGAATAACTTACCGCACGAAACCGCTATAGTGGTCACATTGGACACGCGTTTATGCCACACTTCGACAACGACCATCTCAGCGGGCACCGTGAATGAAACAAGCGCCCATCCGAGAGAAATCCTACGTCCCGTCATCACTCGCAACGCTTACGCCTTCATACTCATCCACAATCACCCTTCCGGCGACCCCTCACCCAGCAAGGCCGACTTCAGAATCACTGAAAATTTGGTAAAAGCCGCTGAAATCATGCAGATTCGCTTCATTGATCACGTGATCATAGGTCGACCCTCCATAGGAAGAGACCCATATTTTTCCTTTTGTTCTGCTGGAATCATACCATCTTAGTTTCGTTGTATGTTTCGGCTAAAATTCATCCGCAATCTTAAAACGGCTGTTTGGCTGTTCTTTTTTGTGATGATTCTTCTCAGTGCTTACGGTCTGTATTGGGCAAACCGAACCGGCCTGCCGAGCACTTGGAGAGCTGCGATCGAACAAGAAATCTCCAAACACGGAGTTCATGTCGAAATTGGATCAATCAGTTACTTCCCTCTGAGAGGCTTCGTAGCTTCTAAAGTTCGTGTCTTTGCCGAAGATGAACGCGTTCACGAAATATCCAAACTCGAGCGCGTACAGCTGGTTCTTGATTACGCAAGCCTTGCGAATGGCAGTTTCAGATTGAGAAAAATCGAACTCCGCAATGCCGAGCTTTCCATCGCGGTCGAGCCTAAAGATCCTGGCGGAGATTCTCTGAAATTCAGTGAAATTTATGGAACGATTTTATTGCCCAGTGACGAGCTCATCGAAATACGAAATACACGTGGCAAAGTCAGCGGAATTGATGTATCAATGAACGCAAGACTTCAGACCAAAAAACAAACTAAGAGTAAGAAAAGCGATTTTGATAATGATGGAAAGCGTCGTGAAATGATTGCTTTCATTCTTAGAGAATTAGATCGTTGGAAATATGATTCTGATTCGACGCCAAAAGTTCAGATCGAACTACAAGGACATTTATCTAAAAGAGATACGCTGAAAGGTCATTTCAATATTCAAGCTCCCACCATAGCAAAAAATAATTACCAACTGCAAAATATTGTCGCGAAAGGCAGTCTGGCAAATAACCTGATTAGCATAGATGAATTTTCAGCTGAAGACACACGTGGAAAAATCAAAGGTAGCGCGGATTATCTAATGACAAATGAAGAAGGTCGATTTGATATCGAATCCTATATCGACATCACCCGACTGCTTGATGAATGGTTTTCGACACCATTTAAAATTGACCTTTTGAGCGGTGGTACACAGAAAATTTCATTCAACGGAGATTTTGATTTATCTGATCCAGTTGAGCCTGAAATAACTTTAACAGGAAATGTAATTTGCAAGTCCATCATGTTTCGTGGCGTTTCATTTGATTCCCTTGAATCATGGTTTTCGTATCAGCAAAAAAAATTATTTTTACAAGATATCAAACTGACACGCCAAGATGGCATTGCCATTGGAAAGATACTAACCGAGGGAAACACAGTCCACATCAAGTTAAAATCAAATTTACCTATCCCCCTCTATAAGCCCTTTTTCAAAGGGTTACCGCTCGAAGAAGTTATCAATAATTTTTCAGAAGATCCAAAAACACTTTGTGAGATATCGATAGATGGCTCGTATGATAGAAAAAACAAATATGCATGGACATACAGTGGCAGCGGGAAACTCGCCAATGCAACTTATCGTGGGATTCCACTTCACTCGGCCACTTGTTCTTTCAACCTTAATACCAACGAACTCGATTTCTATGATGGCAACCTAGATTTCAATTATACCAATTACGAGCTACGTAAAAAATATGATGGTCCTAACTCTGGTAAGGTATCATTCAAACGCGTCCGCTATGGCAGCCAAACGAAATTGATCGGCATTGAAAGTGTATCTGGCGTCATTTGGGCGGCACCGTTAGTCCGTATGTTTGCTCCAAAAGTTGCAGATAATTTGGAAAATTACCGCTTTCATCGCCCACAAACATTGAGTGGATCTGGAATCATAGATACTACAACTCAGGGTCGAACCGATTTAACAGTGAATTTCAGCACAAACAGCAGCACTGATTACAAGTTGATTGGGAAAGATATTACCCTTACAAACCCATCCGCAGTGGTTCATGTTAAAAACAATGATGTCCATGTTAAGAATTTAATAGCCGATGTGGTTGGAGGTAAAATCCAATGCAGTTTAACGAATAAATCGGGAAACAACTTATTAACTCAACTTTCATGGACATCGCTTGATGTTTTGCAGCTTTCTAATATTTATGAACTCAACATGAAAACTGGTGGAACGATTACTGGGCGTATTGATTTCAACATGTCTGATGGCAATTTATCCACCATGAATGGCGAAGGCTTGATTGCCATGACAGATGGAGAGCTTTTTTCAGTGCCAATTTTCGGACCACTTTCGACGGTTGCTTCAAAAGTGGTTAATGATAAGCGATTGGGTCACGAAAAAGCTGATTCCGCATTTTGTAATTTCACTATCGATAAAGGTATTGCCAAGATTCGAGATTTCGAGACATCCACGACTTCCGTGAAATTCACCGGCGATGGCACGATAGATCTTCCTGCTAAAACCATTGATTTCACCATGCGATTGAATGCTCGCGGATTACTAAGACTTGCGACCATACCCTTGATGCCGTTTTACGGATTGTTTCAATTCAGAGGCACAGGACCTCTAAAAAAACCAGAATGGGAAAATGTCATTTTCACTTCTCCTCCAGACAAAGAAAAGAAGACTTTATTGAGTCCACCCAAAGCGAAGCCGATTCGATAGAGCGGTTTATTGGAGATATCCGTTAGATATTTTTTCCCTACCGATGGTTGTTTCAGGTCCATGACCTGAGAGCACACGGGTGTCGTCAGGGAGAATCAATAGCTTCTCCCTGATACCAGAAATCAGCAGATCAAAATCACCACCCGGTAAATCGCATCGACCTATCGAACCTGCGAACAGCGCATCACCTACAAACACCACTCCAGCGTCACGTAAGTAGAATGTAATACTGTCTGAAGAGTGACCTGGTATATGGTTAACTTGGGTGGGTAAGTGGAAATATTCGCCATTACCTTCAGAAACAAGTTGATCTACTTGATATGCCGCAACTGACGGCATACCCCAGCTCGCGCCATAGGTTTCCAGAGTGAGATCTTTGGAATATTTTGCCCAAGCAAACACTTTCACACCACGTTCTTGCAATTCAGCCACATCTTCCACATGATCGTAGTGCTGATGGGTTAAATACAAAGCATCTACTCTCACTCCTTTCCTATCCAACCATTCACTGACACCGTCTGGGGCATCCACCAAATAGTTTCCATTCACAGACTCAACCAGATAAGCATTTGTCTGCACCATTCCCCCAGTGTAAGTGGAAATTTTCATGTCCCTATATCGAACAAATTGATGCTTTTTGCAACCTGTGACTTAGCCCAATTTCATCCATTCTCTCGCGATGCGCAAACTGACTCCTGAACTCCTCGACAACCTCCCGCACGATGATCCTGGAGCTCGTCGCTCACGCAAAGATTTGCTGCGAATCAATGGCTTCATGGGAAACGAAGCTTGGATCATGAGCCATCTGAATTCGGAAACCTCATCAATCAGTGAACTCGGCGCTGGCGAAGGCATCTTGCTTTCCAGAATCCATAAGAAATACCCCGGACTAACCATCCATGGCTACGATCTCGGGCCCAAACCGCTCGGGCTCTCCGAATCGATCCAATGGCATCAGGGAGATTTCCTCGAATCACCCCTCGCACAAACCGGAGGGATATTGATCGCCAATCTCATTCTCCATCACTTCACCGACACACAACTCATCGCTCTTGCTGAAAAAATCAAAGAGTTCGACCAAATCATCATCAACGAGCCCCTGCGTGGCCGTATCCCCGCATTTTTAGCAAAGCTTGCCACTCCATTTATCCACCCGATTACCCGTCACGATATGCGGGTCAGCATCGAAGCTGGATTTATCCAAAATGAAATCCCCTCGCTGCTCGCATTTGAGAGCCACGGATTTCATTTCCAAGAAACTTACACATGGCGCGGTTCACAACGCGTGCTAGCTTGGCGCGCTTGAATAAAACAATCACCATCATCGGCGGCGGACTGACCGGGCTTTCCCTCTCGATTGCCCTGCGTAAACATGCAATCCCTGTGAAACTCCACGAAGCTGGAAATTATCCACGTCATCGCGTTTGTGGTGAGTTCATCTCAGGCGTTTCTAGCGAAACTCTAGAGAATCTTGGCATCAGCGCCGCCCTGTCAGACGCGCTAAACCACCAAAGCGTCTGCTGGTTTTCAGGCGATCAGAAACTCCGCGAGACCACACTTCAAACGCCCGCTTTGGCGATCTCCCGGTTTCTCCTCGATCAACGCCTCTACCAAATAGCATTCGCTAACGGCGTGCTTATACATACCCAATCTCGCCATGCCACCCAAGTCGATGCGTGCGGCACGGTTCGCGCTAGCGGCCGCATTCCCAGCCCAGGCTCATGGATCGGACTCAAAGCGCACATCAAAGGCATTACTCCATCCGCTAATCTTGAAATGCACAGCGGGACGATCGGTTACCTTGGGATCACTCAAGTCGAAGATGGTTGGCACAATGCTTGCGGGCTGTTCCGCATAGACCGATCCATCAAAGCCAAACAAAAAGAACTGCTTCCTGCTTATTTGAGAAAAAATGGAAATCATCTTCTCGCCGATCAATTGCAGTTCGCGGAGTGGCGTAACGATTCTTTTTCTGCTGTCGCAGGATTCTCGCTCGGAAACCAGCCTTACACTCCGAACACCATGTGTTTAGGTGACTCCCATGCAATCATTCCCCCGTTCACCGGAAACGGCATGACCATGGCATTTGAGTCCGCAGAAATCGCCCTACCGCATTTGATTGCTTATGCAGCAGATCAAATTTCATGGCAGAAAGCCTGTTATCTAACAGATAAACATCTTCACAAACATTTCCGCAAACGCCTCACAGCCTCTCGTTTCATCCATCCACTTCTTTTTCATTGCGCTTCTCGCCACCTCCTCAGACACGCCCCCATCTCCCCTATCCTCAGCCTTCTTCGCTAACACGCCCATGTATCTCAACAGCATCAGCACCGCTCAGGCGGCTCACCCCTACACCCAGTTAGAAACATGGGATACCCTACAAAATCATCCTAATATCGATCAACTCCAGCCACGATCGCTGGCGATTTTAGAAAAAATTCTCACCCACACCAATTCCGGCATTCATACCCGCCAGTTTAGCTCGGATGACTTGCAGACGGTTTTTGCAAAAGACGCTCAAGGTCTGAATCAATCTTTTGAAAAGCACGCCCCAGAACTCGCAAGCCGGGCTCTAACTAAAGCAATCCAGCAAGCCGGACTTGTCCCTGATCAAATCGACGCGCTTTTTCTCTGCACCTGCACAGGCTATCTTTGCCCCGGTCCATCAAGCTACGTGGCAGAAATCGTCGGCCTCCGTTCTAACACCTACCTCGTGGATCTGGTTGGCCTAGGTTGCGGAGCCGCAGTTCCAACACTCCGGGCTGCGCAAGGCTACCTAGCAGCAAACCCCACACATCGGGTCGCTGTAATCGCCGTGGAAATTTCCTCTGCGGCCTTCTATATCGATAACGATCCCGGAGTTCTAATCTCACTGTGCTTATTCGGCGATGGGGCAGCGGCGGCAATTCTTAGTGGAAAATCCACCTCAAATACCGATTTAAAATTTCATGACTTCGATACCCATCACATACCCGCCGAACGCGAAAAAATTCGGTTCACGAATTCCATGGGTAAACTCAAAAACCAACTTCACCGCACCGTTCCCAGCCTCGCGGCGCAAGCTGTCTCAACTCTCTATCAACGCAGAAAAATTGATCCCGAACAAATCCTCGCCCATTCCGGAGGTCGCGATGTGATCGATGCGATCGAGGCAGTCATTCCTGAATACGAACTCACTGAAACTCGTGAGATACTAAGCCGACACGGTAACCTGTCTAGCCCATCCGTTTTATTCGCCTTGGAGCAGCGCTTGAAAACACATCCCGAAACCCGTTCACTCTGGCTCACCGCGTTCGGAGCAGGATTCGCCGCACATTCATGCCACCTGACCCGCACTTCATTTTGATCTGCTTTTAAGTCCAGATTGAAAACTTGAAATTAGCAAACTCATCCATATGCCAACCCCATCACAACGCCTCGCCCAACAGCAAGCACCTGATGCGTTACCCGTCATGAAACAAAGATGGGCGGAGCTTGGTTTTTTTCACTGGGCCTTTTCCCCGGATCTAATTGCTGCTCGTTTACCCAAAGGTCTGCATGTTGATACCTTTGAAGGTAAAGCTTGGCTCGGTGTCGTTCCATTTCTGATGCGGAGGATACGTCCTATCGGACTACCACCGCTGCCCTGGCTCTCATGGTTCCATGAACTCAATCTCCGCACTTACGTCTACGACGATGCTGGAACTCCAGGAGTTTGGTTTTTCTCTCTAGATTGCAATCAACCCATCGCTGTGGAAGTTGCTCGGCGCTTTTTTCATCTGCCGTATCAGCACGCACAAATGCGTTCAAATTTATCTAACAGTTCAGTGGAATATTTTAGCCGGAGGAAAAACCATCCATCCGGCGAGGCTATATACAAATACCCGCGCCCGTTCGACCCTAAACCTGCCGTTTTAGGATCGCTTGAATGGTTTCTTATTGAGCGATACACGCTGTTTTCCACCGATCCCGAAGGTAATATCTACAGCGGTCGAGTCTATCACGAGCCCTATCAAATCGAGCCCATGGCCTTTGGTGAATGCTCGACTCTGCCATTTTCCCTAAATGGATTTACTGAGCCAAAAGCACCACCGGATTCCCTAATTTCCGCAAAACCGGTGGATGTGAGCATATTTCCGCTAAAACTAGTGGGAATAACCGCAGATGGACGCAGATGAACGTCAATATGAAGAATGAACTAGAGCCGTAACTTCACAGTAGCAAAAAGTCGTTCCTCCAGAGAAAATCCTATTTTTTATAATCTTTCATCTGCGCTAATCTGCGTCCATCTGTGATTCATTTCTCTGTATTTATGTGTCGAAATCTTTGGTGCGACCCCCTGTAATCAATTCTTTATTCGCAAAGCTTCGCATTCTGCACGTATCGTGCTAAGAATCTCGCACATCGCTTTCATGACCCAAGAGCAAATCAGACTTTCAGAAGAAGAAACCCGCGCCAGAAACTGGAAACGTTGGGGTCCCTACCTCAGTGAACGCCAGTGGGGCACGGTTCGTGAGGACTATTCCGATCATGGAAATTCATGGGCGGCGTTCCCTCATGATCAAGCCCGCCGACGTGCCTATCGTTGGGGTGAAGATGGTTTGCAGGGATGGTCGGATCGCAGTTGTAGACTGTGTTTCGCACCAGCTCTCTGGAACGGCCATGACTCCATCCTCAAAGAGCGCCTATTCGGTCTGGGAGGCAACGAAGGCAACCACGGTGAAGACGTGAAGGAGTGTTATTACTATCTCGATTCCACGCCCACCCATTCCTACACCAAAGCTCTCTATAAATATGCGCAACAAAAATTTCCCTATACGGAAATCCGCGTCGAAAACGAAAGGCTAGGTCGATTAGGCCCCGAACTCGAACTTGCCGACATGGGAATATTTGACAACAACGAGTATTTCGATGTTGTGCAAGAGGTCGCAAAACGCAGCGCGGAAGATATTTTGTGGCGCATCACGATTACCAATCGTGCACCGGTCGCTGCACCCATTCATCTTTTGCCAACCGTATGGTTCAGGAACACGTGGACTTGGGGAATTGATCACGAATCTCCCATCATCAAGCCTAACATTTCCCAGGATGGAAACACACTGCTTATCGAGCATGAGTCTTTGGGAAAATTTCGATTCCATATAGGCGTTGCTGATAGTCCAACGCGTATGGTCAAATGGTTGTTTACGGAAAACGAAACAAATCATGAATCATTAGGTGATACAAAAAACACGACGCCTTATACCAAAGATGCGTTTCACCGTTACATCATTCATCAAGAGCCAACAGCGATTTCTCCTGAACATTCAGGCACCAAGGCCGCGGCTCATTACACCTTCCGTATTCAGCCAGGACAGAGCGTGACCGTGATGGCGAGGTTGCATTTGCTTGAGGAGCATAACGACATTTCAGGACTCAATCATTTCGATGAAGTTTTCACAGAACGCAGCAAAGAAGCCGATGAATTCTATCATGAAATCATTCCCTCAGGTATTTCCGATCAGGAGCGCATGATATGTCGGCAAGGCTATGCTGGCTTACTTTGGAGCAAACAGTTCTATCATTACGTCGTTGCTGATTGGTTGAAAGGCGACAAGGAAATCCCCCATCCACCTGCAAGCCGAAATATCGGACGCAATCACGATTGGCATCATTTTCACGCCAAGGACATCCTCTCCATGCCGGATAAATGGGAGTATCCATGGTTCGCCGCATGGGACACCGCCTTTCACATGTTGCCATTCTGCACGGTCGATTCAGCATTCACCAAACACCAACTCCTCCTTCTATTGCGTGAATGGTACATGCACCCGAATGGTCAGCTACCTGCATACGAGTGGAACTTTTCCGATGTCAATCCACCCGTCCATGCATGGGCGGTTTGGCGCGTCTATAAAATCGCGAATAAAAAAGGAGAACGCGACATCCTGTTTCTTGAAAAAGCCTTCCAAAAACTGCTGCTCAATTTCACGTGGTGGGTGAACCGCAAAGACCTTGATGGCCGACACGTCTTCGGCGGAGGATTCCTCGGGCTCGATAACATCGGAGTGTTTGATCGCTCGCACGCGCTGCCCGGAGGCGGGCATTTGCATCAAGCCGATGGCACGGCATGGATGGGATTCTACTGCCTGACCATGCTTTCGATCGCATTGGAGCTCGCTCTTACCAAACCTGCTTACGAAGACATCGCCTCCAAGTTTTTCGAGCACTTCGTCAACATCTCGGATGCGATCAACAGCCTCGGCGGCACCGGCTTATGGGATGAGCAGGATCATTTCTATTACGATCAGCTCATCATCAATCATGAGGCTCCCATTCCGCTTCGGATCCGCTCGCTAGTCGGCCTGCTGCCCCTTTGTGCGGTCACCGTTCTCAAGCAAAAAACCATCGATGCCCTACCAGGTTTCCGCAAACGCATGGATTGGTTCCTGGTCAACAAACCCAGCTTACTGAAATACGTGACTGCGGGTCGCGTCCATGGCCAAAAATCATCGGGTCGAGTCCTGCTTGCCATTCCTTCCAAAGAACGCCTGCGCAAGAGCCTCGCCTACATGCTCGATCCCAAAGAATTCCTCTCCAACTTCGGGATTCGCTCGCTTTCCAAAGCCCATGGAGAAACCCCGTTCGTCTTCAACTACGCAGGCGCAACCCATCAAGTCGATTACACCCCAGGCGAAGCCACCACCGACATGTTCGGCGGAAATTCCAACTGGCGCGGGCCCATCTGGTTCCCCACCAACTTCATCCTCATCGAGGCTCTGGAGCGCTATTACTATTTCTATGGCGACTCCTTCAAAATCGAATACCCAACCGGTTCTGGAAAAGAATGCAGCTTGCGAGAAATCGCCATCGATATCTGCGATAGGCTCATTTCCTTATTCACCAAAAACAAACAAGGATACCGACCTTGCTACGGTAACAGCGAGATCTCCAAACGTTACTCAGACGATCCAAATTGGCAGGATCTCATCCTTTTCCACGAATACTTCCACGGCGAAACCGGCGAAGGTCTCGGCGCCTCCCACCAAACCGGCTGGACAGCCTTGGTGGTGCGCTTGGTGCGTGAACGACGGGACAAATTGGTAGATGAAAAATTTTAAAAACACGCCCATCAAAGGATATTTCGCGTTTCTTAAAAAACTTTCACATTTTGCCTAAAATGGCTTGCCAAGTTTGTCAGCCCTCAACTACTTTGCCGTCCCGCCGTAGTAGCACGGCAAAACCAAATCCAACGCGCAGGTAGCTCAGTTGGTAGAGCAGTTGGCTTTTAACCAATTGGTCCTGGGTTCGAATCCCAGCCTGCGTACTTTCTCCCCACCCGCACCGCAAATACCGCGGTGCGTTTTTCATTCCCACTCCGCACACCAAACGACAGCAGGCTGGGATGAAGAACCCCTGCGAAGCATCGGGTTTGACTGCAGATTTCGCGCTAGCGAAAATTCAACTTATCCGCGAAGCGCATTTGGCAGGGACGGAGCGGAACGCGTAGTCAATCCCAGCCACCCCCGCACAACAAGCGAGCTCTCTTTGAACGCCCATTTAGGCAAGAAAAAGAGAGAAAGCACGAATTTCTCGAATAACACGAATAAGAAATAGATTAGACATCCATGCTCTTTATCATTCGTGTTATTCGTGAAATTCGTGGTTAAAAAACTTAATTCCCCCTCCACAAAGCATAATTCAGCACCATCGCAAAACTCACCCATCCCAAGTAAGGCACCAACAACCATCCCGCCGCTTTACTAACCCGGAAAAACGCGATCATTGTCACCACAATCGCCACCCACATCGCGATGATATCCACCAGTGCCCAACCTGGCTGGTGTGCACCAAAAAAGATGGGTGTCCAAGCTGCATTGAAAACGAGTTGGATTCCATAAAAGCCGATTGCCCTACCCCAACCGCAGCGTTTCCAAACCAACCAAGCTGCGGTTGCCATCATCAGATAAAGCAGCATCCATACGGGACCGAACAACCATGCAGGTGGATTCCATGAAGGTTTGTTCAGAGACGCATACCAATCGCCTGGAGGAGAAAACACCCCAAACGATGGCGCGACAAACGTAAGAAGAGTGAATGCGATCCATACTAGAAAACTAAGGCCGCGTGTTGTTGGTTGCATGATTTTAAAATTAATTACTCAGCGTTTCTTTGTATCATTCGACGGCTTGTCAGCTTCATCGACCCAGACAGGAGGGAGATTTTTTAGAATCTTATCGTCTATAAGTATACTAGCACAATTTGCATCTACAATCGTTTCATCAGCCCCAATTGAATAACCTTCAACTTTCAACCTCGCGCCGTTCTTGAATCCTTCCAAGCGTGATGAGGGTAGAAAAAACAAAAACTCATCTTCCTTAAGATCATCAACATTAATCCCAGCAGCTATGGAAAGCATTCGAGAGAATTTTTGGATATCATCGTGAAGCGCAGTTCGCTTACCATTCAATTTTAACTTAATCATGTAATGACTCGGAATGACAAATTGATTAGCTCTAACCTCCTCTTCCTCTTGATACTTGATTTCACATCGCCACTTCCACTGAACGATAGTTCCAGTCAACGTAGTCTTCTCTGTGGTGCCAAGTGGTATCCCAAACAAGGGCACCACTGTGATCTGAATTAAAATGAATACAGTAATGAAGATACGAGTTATGGATTTCATCTTTTAACAAAGAGTATTCCACCCCAGCAGCACGCCAAGATTTTAATATCAAGGAAGGGGCTGCATTCTGCTACCCAACAACCTTGAATTGATAAGAAGGGCAGCAGAATGCAGCCCCTCCTTGAATCACTCTTCTTCTCTCGCGTTAACGGATCGATCACGAAACGCGATGAAGAAAATTACAGCAATGGCTGCCGCCATACCAGCAGGCAGTAACCAGTAAGCTTTCCAAAGCTCGGAAGTTTTGGTTAAAAGCTCTGTATCAATCGAAGCAGGCATTTTGACCGCAAACATATTCGCCAACTGTTCGGAGAACGTCAGGGTTTCAGCCGCACGACCCGAACCAATTGCGGCAGTTAGTTCACCGGACAATCCTTTTACAGACCTAATTTGATAGTCTGCAATTTTGTAACCAATAAACATACCCACTCCCTGAGTAAAGAAGACCAACATGCTTTGTGCCTGGCCACGAATCTCTTTTGGCGCGGTTTTGTCTGTATACATGAACCCGGTCACAAAGAAGAAGTCGTAGCAAATTCCGTGGAGTGCAAGACCTGCAAACAGCATCCACACCACTTGTTCGGGTGCGCCAAGTGAGAAGAGCACGTAGCGAAGCACCCAAGCGAGCATGCCCACAAGGATCATCCATTTTACTCCAAGCTTGCGGAAGAAAAAAGGCACCAGAAGCATGAAGAAAATTTCAGACATCTGCCCGATCGTCATCGCGGATGCTGGTTGTTCGAAGCCCATGTTGTAGAGGAAGCCAGAGGTATTTGCGAAATAGTAGGCAAGAGGAATGCATATCAGAAGCGAGCAAATCATGAATACCGCAAAAGACGGTTTGGCCAGCAATTTGAATGCATCAAGCATCAGCACCGCACGCAGATTGATTGGCTGCCCAGCTGAAGGCGGCGGAGTATGCGGAAGGGTGAAGCTATAGGCACCCAAAACGACGGATGTAATACCTGCCATCCAGAAAAGATTGATACTGGCAGACCACTCCATGAATCCAGCAACTAAACCTGCAACAATCCATCCAATCGTTCCCCACACGCGAACTCTAGGAAACACGTCGCGAGGCAAGTTGGTAAAAGCAATGGTATTACCCAAGCCTAGTGTAGGCATGTAGCAAAGCATGTGACCCGTGAAGAGCCAGAAAACGAGCTTTGCATTACCTGCAGCAATCGCACCCGGAACCAAAAGCATCATCGCACCACCCAAAAGCAGCAAAACCGCCATCACGCGCTCAGAGGAGAAGAAACGGTCCGCGATCAGACCAAGAAACAAAGGTGCGATGATTGCGGCAACTGGAGCAGTGCTGTATGAATCACCTATGATTGATGACATACCGTGACCGCCTAACACCTGATAGAGCGTTGCAAACCATGCTCCCCAGACGAAGAACTGCAGGAACATCATTACCGATAGTCGGATAGTTGTGAATTTAGCGGTCATAAAAATAAAGTTTTGTTAGATGAGGTATTGGGAGAAAAATTAAAGCTCTTTGATCCAGACATTCGCAAAGTCGATCTTGCTGCCGTGATTTTGAAATCCGATTGGTCCTTCAGTTGGTGTGCCTGGAAGCTGGGCGTTTTCGATCACGGTTTGGCCGTTTAGGTTCACAGTCAGTCGATCCCCTTTGATGGTGACAATCGTGCGATTCCACTCACCAAGCGGCTTATCCGCTTTTGCTTTTGGAGTGACACCTGCGCGAACTTCCGGCGGTAGTTTGTTGTTGGTTCTGTAGCCATAGACTTCACCAGAACCAACCGTCCAGTTCCAGAAATTGACTTGGCTCTTGATGTCCCCACGGAGGTAGAGACCGCTGTCTAATTCCTCGATTTCTGCTTTTTCAGTTGAAGAACCGTCCGGTAATACAACGGGTTGCATCTTCATCGGACCACGTCCTGACCAACGCCAATCTAACTGAACGGTGATATCCTTGTAGGATTTTTCAGACCAAAGATCTTTGGTTGGAGTTGGTGTGCCGTCGTGTTTGAGAACCCCGTTGATGGCTGACCAATTTTTGGTTTCAGGCTCGTGCTTCCAGCCTTTGAGAGAAGCTCCATCGAAGATCTGAGTGAAGCCTTCCTTTTTAAGCGCAGCCTCATCCACGGTCGGCGCGAGATCGGCGATCTGGATATTTTTATAAGACACCTTGTCTCCATGTCCCAGCCAACCGATGTGACCTGAACGACGTTTCGCGCCTTCGTGTTTGGGATCCTTTTTGCTGAGTTCTTCCAAATCCACATCAAGGATGGATTCGCCGTTGAGTATGACTTGCAGCTTTGATCCTTTGACCGTCACGCGTTGGTGATTCCATTCACCCACGGGTTTGAGACCGCTCTTCTTGGCAGGAGCCAAGGTGTAGATGCTGCCATGAAATTGGTATTCTTTGAGATTCTTGTATTTCTCAGCAGTGTTATCGAGAACTTGGATTTCCATGCCTGTGTAGGCACCATCGCCAGTTCCGGGATAATGAATTCCCAAACCATTGTTCGCTCCAGGAGTTAGCAGGAAATCGAATTCGAGAACGTAGCTGGAAAATGTTTCCTCGGTGATGAGGTTCTTGCCTTTTGGAGTGCATGAGATCGCGCCGTCTTCAACCACGTAACCATCCCCTTTCCAACCGCTTAGATCTTTACCATTGAACAAGGAACGCATTTTCAATTCCTGCTCTGCGTTAACCAAGTAGCTCGCGATCGCCGATAATGTGATGATTTGGATAAGTAATTTCATGAAATTTATAAGTCTACTGTTTTACCCGTACGGAAACTTTCATCCGCCGCCTCCACAATGCGCATCGATGCCACCGCATCGTCCATGTGATCGGAGAGATCTACGTTTTCTTGGATGGCTTTGAGGAAAAACTCCTGCTCGCGGTGGCAGAGTCCATCGTGGTCGGGTTCGTCGTCGAGTCGCAGGGTCTCATCTTTTTTGGCAAAATTGCCCTCGGCATCGAGCTCGGAATGATGGAGGCGTAGGGCTTGGGTCTGCGTGTGGGCATCGACATTGGAGCTCTGGCCTTCGGCCGCAGCTTTATCGGCGACGATGGAAACGCAGCCTTTCGGACCGACCACATCTTTCACGAAAAACGCGACCTCACTCATCATCGGACCCCAACCCGCTTCATACCAACCGACCGATCCGTCCTCGAACGTCACTTGCAGCGCACCGTAGTTGATTTTTCCTTCAGGCAACTCGTTCGACAAACGCGCACCGATCCCAGAAACGCGCACAGGCTTGGAGCGGGTCATCTGGCACATGACATCGACGTAATGAACCCCGCAATCGACCACTGGAGAAATGGACGACATCAGGTTTTTGTGCGTCTTCCAGTTCGCGCCGAACGATTGCTGATTGAGGTTCATGCGCATCACCAAGGGCTTGCCGAGAGTTTGGGCGACCTCGATGAATTTGATCCAACTCGGATGATGACGAAGGATGTAACCGATCACCAACTTGCGATTCGTCGCACGGGCTTTGGCGACGATGCGTTCGGCCTCGACGACCGTTTCTGCCAGAGGTTTCTCGATGAAGACATGGCAACCGGCATCGAATGCTGCCTCGGCGAAATCGGCATGGGTATCGGGATAAGTGGAAATGGAAACCGCATCTGGCTTGGTGGCTTTGAGCGCCTCGTAGAAATCGGCAAACTCAGGATAGCCGCCGCCGAGTTCTTGGTTCAACGCCGCACGGCTTTCTGGGGAACGCGTGACAATGCCACAAATTTCAAAACCTGGGAGTCGATGGTAAGCGAGAGCGTGTGAGCGGCCCATGTGGCCCGCGCCTGCACAGAGAATGCGAATCGGTGATGACATGCACGGATTGTGTTGTGCCAAAAACAAAGAATCAAACCCTGAATTTTAGGGTTAATCGGGCTTTGGTTAAGTTTTCACCACAGAGGCGCAGAGGTCGCGGAGGGTCGCAGAGCCGGGTATGCGAATTGTAAATGGGATTTAATGCTATTTTCCTAATTCCTAAGCCTTATCAGTGCTGAAGGACACAGGGTAATTCTTAAAAAAATCCAAAATATTTAATATTCCTCCGCGTCCCTCTGCGACCTCTGCGCCTCGGCGGTGAAAAATTCCGAATATCACCCGCATCCACAACCACTCCCACACGAACTCGCCCGTTTGGCTTCGAGTCTTGCCTCAATCGCTTTGGCGGTTGGGGTGATGGAAAGCCCACCGAGGTTGGTGCAACGGACTTCGCGGGGCATTTGTTTGGCGACCTGTTTGGCGGTCTCGATGACCTCATCGAGCGGGATCAGCGGATCGTAACCCGCCAGAGCCATGTTGGCGTTACAAAGGGCATTGGCGGCAGCCATGACGTTTTTGCCTAGGCATGGGGCTTCGACCCGGTTTGCGATCGGGTCACAGATCAGGCCGATCATGCTTTGGAAAGCCATGGAAGACGCTGCGACCGCTTGATTGAGCGAACCGTTCGCCAAAGTCACCAAAGCCGCCGCCGCCATGCTTGCGGCCGATCCGCCTTCTGCCTGGCATCCGCCCACCTCTGCGGCAAAGGTCCAACGGGTCGCGATGAACACCCCGATGATGCCGCTCGCAAGCAGGGCTTTCGCCATTTCTTCTTCACTCAAATTCAGCGACTCCGCCATCGCAATCACCGCGCCTGGTAATGCCGCGCAGGCTCCTGCGGTCGGCGCAGCGACGATGACTCCCATCGAGCTTTTCACCTCCATCAAGGCGGTGACATACAAAATAATCTTATTGAGCGCGCCGCCATCTAACAACTGACCCGCACGCATCATTTCATCAAATCGACCGCTTTGATGACCGAGAACCCGATCTTCATATTCCGTGCCTGCAATTCCCTCTGCGACGGATTTGCGCAATATACGAACGATATCGACCATCTTCGCAATCACCTCAGCCTCCGTGATTCCACCGCGCGCCATTTCATACGCCACGGCGAGTTTCCACAACGGAGTCCCCTTTTCTGCATCGAATTCTAACATCTCTGCACAGGTAGTGAATGGAACTTTTACATCCCTACCGGAAAGGATTGGCAATACGGGCGAGAGTCGTTTAACCGAAGCCACACCGGAAAGTTTTGCGACCACATCATCGCTGACGAAATCCGCGCCTTTCACTTGCAACAAGCGGCGCTTCTCAGCTTCCATTACTTTGATGTAATAGGCATCGAAATGTTTTCCGAGTTCAGTCGCAACTGCGGCAGCGTCGCCCTCAACCCACAATAAAGTTTCCCGGCAATCGCCGAAAATCGAAACTGCAAAGCCATCGATATCGATCACTTCCATGATCCCACCGCCGGTGGAAATCGCGCGGAGCGTGTGGGTTTCTTTATCGCTGCGTAACGTGAGCCGATATGTGTTCGGGTGAGGATCTCCGGCATCGACTGTTTCGATTGCGATTCTCACTCCCGTGTTTTTTAAAGTCTGCATCGATCCCGGCAAACGCTCGTCCGCCGCATCCCAGCCCATCAAGCCACCGAACAGACCCATGTCAGAACCTTGGGTATCGTGTGTGGTTGGAAGCGATCCATTGCGATCGAACTCCACCAGCACATCCGTGAAATCATTTCCCATCAACTCCCTCGCCAAACGCCCAATCCGCAGCGCCGCCGCACAGTGCGAACTCGAAGGCCCACGCATGACGGGACCGATCACATCGTTGAAAATACTGACTACCATAAAATGAAAGAAGCTAATGAACCAAAGGAACCTGCCCCATCAAGCCACCTGAGCAGGTAAAATGCAAGCCACATACTATACACTATAGTCGCGATTAAAAATCGCAGTTCCTTTCTGGGATTATCACTTCTCTTTACTTGGGTAGATTCTTGAATCGAAAGCATAGCGTGGAGCGCTCTCCGTTTCCTCTGTTACCTCCTGTACAAAAAAATTTACAGGAGCACACGGAGATAACAGAGGATGAGTGGTTACCTAGAATTTACGTTAAACCGCAGCAGTCCTCGGCCTGCGGCGGAGGAAGAAGAGCAAGGGACAGGAATGTCCCTTCTCCTTATGCGCGGTTACAGTCGCGATTGAAAAAGCGGTTCCTTTCTTGGCGTTGATCAATCTGCGTTACGCCCCTTAATCTCCCCTATCGCCCATACGGCATGTTCTGAGATTAGTGGGTCCGAATCTTTTGCAGCGATTTTCAGTGCGGGCAGATCTGCAGCTGTCCCGGTATTCCCAAGAGCCACGCAGACGTTTCTCAAAAACTTGGGTCGTTTGATACGTTTGATCGGAGATTTCGCAAACACCTGCCTGAACGCTTCATCATCCATTCCGAGAAAATCTCTAAGCGTGTGGGAGAAGATTTCTTTACGTGCTTGAAAGCTGATTTCGCGCGATTCTTTCGCAAATCGATTCCATGGACAGACTTCCAAGCATTGATCGCAGCCATAGATTCGATCTCCAATTGCCCGACGAAATTCTTCTGGGATAGGTCCTTTGTTTTCGATGGTGAGATAGGAAATGCAGCGCCGCGCATCGAGCTTGTGCGGAGCGGTGATGGCTTGGGTCGGACAAGCATCCATGCAGCGAGTGCATTTGCCGCAATGGTCGCCGAACTCGGGATCGGCGTCCAAATCAAGAGTTGTTAGAATATCGGCGAGAAAAAACCATGTGCCGAGCTGGCGGTGAATTTGCACGGTCGATTTTCCATTCCAGCCAAGTCCGGAATCGGTTGCGAAATCGCGTTCGAGAATGGGTCCGGTATCAACGTAGTAACGTTGCGTGCCGCCGAGTCCAACCAAGGCCGCATTGAAATCTGCAAGGCGTTTTTCTATCAGATCGTGGTAGTCATCGTTCCAAGCATATTTGGCGATGCGATAATTTTTTGGATGATGTTCGGGAAATGGATCGTTTCCGGTGTGATAATTCACCGCCAAGCAAATCACCGATTTGCAGCCCTGAAGGACTTCCCGAGGATCGCAACGACGGTTGGGATTTCTCTCCAACCATTGCATGTCACCATGGGAACCATTTTCTATCCACGCCTCGAAATCATCCGCATGAGTCGCACGCTTGGCCTGAGCAATTCGGCAATCGTCAAAGCCAAGCTCCGCGGCCAACGCTTTGACCTTTGAATTCAGATCGTTCATTTAGAATGAGTGAAATAGTAGCGAGCGCTCTCCAGAATTCCCGTCGCGATTTCACTGGAATCCAGGCCTGCCGTATCGATTTTTAGATGAGCTGTTTCTCTGTACCATGGTTCCCGTTCCGCTAATAAATTTGTGATCTTCTCACGAGCATCTGCGTGATTGAGGAGTGGCCTGTCTTGATTGCGAGAGGTTCGATCATAGATCACATCTTCGGGTGCATGCAGCCAAACGACGTATCCAAGTTTACGCAACAAGCTGCGGTTTTGTGGCCGAATCACAATTCCACCGCCCGTCGAGATAATCTGATTTTCGTCGGTGTTTTTGGAAATTTCTAATAACTCTAAGGTTTCAAAATCACGGAAAGCAGCTTCGCCTTCTTCTTTGAAAATCTCAGTGATTTTTTTACCCATCGCTTCTTCGATACATCGATCCATGTCTATCAGGGGATAACCCAGGCGTTGGTGGAGCTCGCGACCCACGGTGGATTTTCCACTGCCCATGAATCCGATCAGAACAATGTTCTGCGGTGTGACTGCGGTTTGACTCATGGGCATATCCTACATCTAAGTTGGTCTCGGTAGAAACTGCAAAATCTCACGATGCGAGGACTTCTTGTCGAAATCCATTTTCCCATGCATATTTCGGCTATGTTTGGATTCATACTAGACCCCACCACCACTTGGGGACTGATTGGGATCATTTTGTTTTATGTGTTTGGCTTCATTCACATTCTCCACGCATTGATGAACACCCGCACCTCGCAGGGAACCATCGCATGGGTAGTTTCCCTGATGTTTATGCCTTTTTTAGCCATTCCGCTCTACTGGCTGTTGGGCAGAAATAAGTTCGAGGGCTATGTGCGTGCGAGGCGAGGAAACGATGCCGAGCTGCGAAAAATCGCCAAGGACATGAGCGAGAACCTCAAAAAATTCGCAATCGACCTCCCTGAGGAAAATTTCTTCGAACGCTGCGCCGAGGAACTAGGTGGCCTACCTTTCACGCGCGGAAACCGCCTGAATCTACTCATCGACGGCGATGAAACGTTTCAAGAAATATTCGCATCCATCAACCGTGCCGAGAAATACATCTGCGTGAATTTCTTCATCGTGAAGCACGATAAGATTGGCAAAAAATTCCAGCAAGCCTTGATCCGTCGCGCCAAAGCTGGTGTGAAAGTCTATTTCCTATTCGATGAGATCGGCTCCCACAAGTTGTCATCGACCTTTCTAGGTGAAATGGAAGACGCCGGCGTGGAATGCCAATCCTTCGGGGCCAATCGTCATTGGTGGTCAAGGCTGCAACTGAACTTCCGTAATCATCGAAAAATCCTCATCGTCGATGGAATCGAGGCTTATCTAGGCGGACTCAATGTCGGCGATGAATATTTAGGTCATAGCGAGAAGTTTGGTGCTTGGCGAGATACTCACCTCTACATTCAAGGACCTGCCGCAGAAGCCGTGCAACTGGTGTTTCTCGAAGATTGGTTCTGGGTCTGCAATCAAGTTCCTAAACTTTCATGGGAATCTAATGAGCAACGCGAAGATCAAATCACCGCCATCATCCCAACGGGTCCCGCAGATCCAATCGAATCCTGGCAAATGCTTGTGATCGAAGCAGCCAATACCGCTCATGAAAAACTATGGATCACCAGTCCTTATTTCGTTCCAGACGATGGAGTGATTAGCGCGCTTCATCTGGCTGCGATGCGTGGCGTCGACGTTCGCATCATGTTGCCCGAGCATCCCGATCATATTCTCGTCTGGCTTTCATCCTATTCTTATTACGAACAAGCCATTCCCTTTGGTGTGAAAATTTATCGCTACAAAGAAGGCTTTTTACACCAGAAAGTCATGCTCATCGATCAACGCATGGCAACGGTTGGCACGGCAAACCTCGACAATCGTTCTTTCAGGCTCAATTTTGAAATCACCGCATTCGTCTCAGACCCAGATTTCATCCAAGAGGTCAATCATATGCTCCAAGAAGATTTTACAAAATGCACCCTATCAAAAATTGAGGATTTCACGGAAAAATCGTTTTTCTTCAAAATCATCTGCCGCGCGGCAAGACTGATGTCACCGCTGCAATAAGATAAATTAGCGCATCGCAACGCGAAGATCTGGGCGCTGACGGACAATGTTGGACAACATCTGGCGGCAATGCGGATATTTGACGCGATCTTTCAAAATCTCTGCGCTACGTTCAAAGGAGCCCCATTTCACGACGCTAATTTCAACGTTGCGGCGACCCCATTGATTCATCATCGAACGAGTTGGGTGATACATATCGATCGTTCCGGTGCCGGTAAGTGCGGAACCGTAATCATCGATCACATAAAGCTGAGGTAGGCCTTTGACGCGAAAAACCGTGCCAACTGGGTAGAACGACCAATCCGCTGCCGCACTTCTCACTTTATCGGAGTAGCGGAGATAAGTTCCAGCGGCGTTTTTGCTGCCGTATTGGATGTGATCGGCTTCTGAGCAGGTGTAAGCGGTGGTGCGAACCACCCGGTGACGCTCACTGTAGCTATAAACAGGCATACTGTGTTTGTCCCTAGGCTTTGATGATGCAGAGGCGAGCAAGGATTTTGAAGGAGCAGCGAGAGACTTGAAATTAGGCGAAGAGGAAAACCCACGGATGTCTTTACTAGAGAGTGTGTTAATGCTTGGGCCGCAGCTAACGACTAAAGGAAGCACAACAACAGACAGGATGAGCGGGAGTTTAGGGAATCGCATAATGATGGGTGGGTTTCTGCTAATGGGAATTTCAGTTAAGAAATGTAAATGAATTGCCTGATCAAAAAACTTGCGAAGTGAAGCTGCGAAAAGACCTCAGGGCAACCTAAAAAAACCTCCTAACCTGCCCTAAAAACACCCAAAATCACCTCAAATCATGATAAAATCAGGAGATTTCTCGCCCAGCCAGACGGGCAATTTCACGAGAAATTTCCTGAAAATCGGCCTCCCAGACGACCGGAACCGCCGATTTTAGCACCTCAGCAGGTGGCTCTGGGAGCTCAACCCAGGAGCGACAACCCCCGAAACGCTTCTCGTATTCCAGCCTCCATGGCGTTTGTAACTTGGAAACTTTCACTAACGCCAAGTGGATGCTGCCCGCAGCCATCCCTTTTCCAGACCAATCGAATCGCTCTCTAACGGTTTGCTCCGTGTAGATGTGATAAGGCAAAAGTGCGGCGACATCATCCCAATTTTTTAAGGTCACCGCGAACAAGACCTCAACGTGGTGCTGGATCACTATCAAATCTCCAATCTCCCATTCCTTTTCTGGCTGGAAATCTCCTTCCCTTACCTGATCGAGTTGGGCGTGAAACTTTGTGGGAAACAAAAAGAACGAATCGTGCGCGAAAGAAAACCCCTCACGCCCCTCATGGATTCCACCTTTGCGGATCAAAATCGCCTGCCGACCGCTCGCCAAGGCATCGCAAACCACTTGCCATTCTTTGAATGCGATCGCCATATCTCTTAGCCAAGATCATCGGCAGTGACCGAGCGTTGTTCTCTAGCTCCTAACAACACCGCCTGCTTGGTGACCGACTCAGGTGCGGCGTCAAAACGAAAGCTATGGCAGTTCGGGCACAATGCGGTGGCTTTTCCCACAATCGAATCGCAGCCCTCACACACTTTGTATTGATAGGGTGAGGCGGCGATTTTTGCGGCGGTTTCCGCGCGATTTGGAGATGGGTTCTGCATGGTTTACAAAAGAAAAGCGGCACCGGAAGACCGGACCGCTTGACTGAAAAGAAATTCTTTTAGATTGATCAGCCAATCGCGGCAATCGCTTTAGCGGTCTTGCTTTTGATGTTAGCGGCTTTGTTCGGGTGAATCAAATTACGCTTGGCTGCTTTATCAAGCACGGAGGCCAATTTATCACTGGCTTTTACAGCCTCTTGTTTGTTGCCGGACTCAATCGCTGCAAGGGTTTTCTTGCGGACGGTCTTCATGCGGCTTTTTTCAGCGCGGTTACGCTCGGTGCGGGTCGCGGTCTGTCTGTTGCGCTTAATTGCAGATTTGGTATTGGCCATGATTTATAGAATTAAAAAGTCGTTTTGCGTTGCAGGGGCGGGAAACTAGTAGTCAGCAACCCAATCTGTCAAGCTCATGTTTGAATTTTCCAAAGGAAATTTCAGATCGGAATCAACGAGCCACAAGGCTTCTCTCAGGAACCATATTTCCTAAAGAACCACGCACCACGTAAACATCCGCGCCGGTTCCGACGCGATTATACAAATCGATCACATCTTTCATCCCCATACGGATGCAACCATACGATGCAGGAGTCCCTAGCCTATGCATTTCGGGGGTTCCGTGGATGTAGATATAACGTTTAAACGCATTTCGATTGTGGGAGTCAGCCCCTCTGAGCCAGAGAATACGGCTCACAATGGGATCCCGGCCTGGCGCATTGGGTTTGATCACCTCACCCGTAGGCCTGCGGCTTTTAAAAACAGCACCCGCTGGCTGGCCACAACCGATTTTCTTAGCGACTTCCATATGCCCCAGAGGAGTGCGGTTGGAACGAGGATTATCACCAACGCCGAATTTCGAAGTGGAAATTTTGTAGGTTTTGATGGGTTGGTTGTCTTTCATCAATACCATCTTCTGATCGCGAACACTGACGATCATTTTGTTGTTATTATCCACCTGTGGCCCACAGCTACTGAAAACCAGAGCTACAAGAACTCCTGCTGCTAAAGTCATAGGTTTTGTAAACCGGTGGCTCATGTGATTAGTGGCTATCTTCCGAATCACTGACAGGAATATCAGCCTCTTTTGCAGTGGCGAAGGAAGGCATCATGCGTGCGATCGAAGACATTGAAGTGTAGAAGAAACCAACAGGAAATGGAAGCAAAAGAATGGCTGAAGACCAATTGCCTTTCATTGCCGCCTCGACCACAACGAACAGGAAGAAGAAGCCGAAAAGCAACTCGACCACTGGAGTGAGAGTCTTGATCGCCTTGTAGCTGCTCTTTTTCCAATCCGAGTTCTTTTGCTCAATCCCATATTTCGGAGTGCGGATGAAAGCGGTTTGATGATTGAAAATGGCTTCCATGACTGCTTTGGCGTTGGTGATCGACATACCGATACCGAGTGCGAGCAAGAGCGGAAGGTAAGGGATTTCTTTCCACCAAGTTTGAGGGCGAAGCGCTTTTTGGGAGGTGAGGTAGAACAGAATCACCGAAACCGACGCAAAGAAGAAGATCGGCACGTTGACGAGATAATAGGTGAGCTCGCCGAACTTCGGTTGGGATTGCTGGCTTGGGTAAATCAAGAAGCACAACAAAATGAGCAAGAGGTAAGCAAAGTTAGATGTTAGGTGAGCCGTGGCTTCCATTTTCACAAACAGAGGAATCTTACTTCTCCAGATTGCAGGAAGAACCTTTTTGCAAACCTGGATCGAACCTTTGGTCCAGCGATGCTGTTGGCTCTTAAATCCATCCATATCGACCGGCAGCTCAGCAGGCGTCTCAACATCATTGAGGAAAATGAAACGCCAACCTTTGAGCTGTGCGCGATAACTGAGGTCCATATCCTCGGTTAGAGTGTCGTGTTCCCAACCACCCGCATCCGCGATACAGGATTTCCGCCAGATACCAGCAGTGCCGTTGAAGGTGAAGAATCGACCCGAACGGTTACGAGCTGTTTGCTCAAGCTCAAGGTGACCATCGAGAAACATCGCCTGAATTCGGGTCAAAACGTTGAAGGTGCGGTTCAAATGACCCCAACGGGTTTGTATCATGCCGATCTTCTCATCGGTGAAGTAGTGAATGGTTTTCAACAGCACGTCCGCATTCGGAACGAAATCCGCATCTAGAATGAAGAGATACTCACCCTTGGCATATTGAGTGCCGTTTTCCAACGCACCAGCCTTGTAACCCGTGCGATCGGTGCGGTGAATGTGCTCCGCATCGAAACCCAACGAGCGCATCCTCTCGATTCCGGCTTTACAAATCGATACCGTATCATCGGTCGAGTCATCCAATAACTGGATCTGGATCTTGTCCTGCGGGTAATCGATTTTTGAGACCGAATCTAATAAGCGATCTACCACGTGCATCTCGTTGAAAACCGGTAATTGAATGGTCACCAACGGCAACTCATTGAAGTTTTTCAGTGGTTCTGGGCGCTTTCTGGAGTGCTTCAAATACAGGAAAATAATGGTCAGACGATGCGAGCCATAACCAGCAAGACCGATCAAAACGGCAGTGTAAGCAAAATACCAGAGAGGCGAAGTAAGATCCATATGAGTGAAGATTGAGGCTTAATACGGGGTAGCTGGGAGGTTTTGCTCAAAAAACTAAGGTTTTCTTAACTTTCAAGACTTCTGAGCAAAATCCCCTCGCAAAGAGAAGATCAAAACACCCCCCGCTTGTCAAGCCCAGAAGCCCCCAAAATCCAGAGAGACGACACCCCCGTTTCAGCTGCCTTAGACTTTCCATAGGATTTGAAAAAGATCAGTCAGATCTGACTAATCAGTCGGATCAGTCGGATCTCCCATACAAGCCGCAAATAGGTCATTTCCCGTGGTTAAGCCCCAAATTTTACTAGATCAGTGAATTTAGTGTTTTTCCCAGTGACCAAATCCATCATCCTTCGCCTCGATGCCATCCCTCGATGAAGCCACTCTCCGCAAAGCTGCCGCTTGGCAGGATTTTAAGGAGGCACAGATAATACATAACTCCGGCGCAGTCATCTCCTCCGAATCCACCCCGGATGGTTATCAAGGCACGTTAAAAATCGGCACGAGGACCTACCGAACCAAGGTCATCGCCCGCACCCCCACTTGGTTCGATGCCAAATGTCCCTGCCCGAGAAACCAACGAGATGGTGCGTTCTGCCCTCACGCCATCGCCGTCGGGCTCCATCTCATTTCTCCGGCGAAGCCAGTTGATTCAAAACCCACGCAACAAAACGAAATCCCAATCCCCGAGGTGTCATGGAAAATACAATTCCAAGGCCAATGGCAAAGCACTCTGGAAAAAGGCCATGCCGCGATCTGTTTGAGCAGCTCAGATCACACACCAAGCCCAGCCGACCGACGCATCACCGCTTGGTTGATTTCCCAAAAACAAACCTCAAGCGCCGGCATCCAGCTGGCTCTAAATTCTCATAGCCTCTCGGGATTCCTTACCCTCGCACGAAATCACCCAGAAATCATCAGCCCCGACGGCAACCTCGCCATCGAAACCCGCACCCAACTCCGCATCGGCGATTGCACAATCTTAGGCGAAACCATCCAGCTCACCCAAGGTCCTGATAAAATTTCCAAAATCGGCGACACCTTCTGGAACCTTGCCGCCAACTCCATCGCCCAAATCGGCAGCGGCGAACTCTCCCCAGCTGTAATAACTATCCTCAACTCCATAGCCACTGGAAAACCGGCAGGGATTGAAATCCCCGTGTTTCTACGAGAACTAGATAAAATCCAAAGTTTTATCGATTTAAGCGCGTCCGCTTGGTTCGAATCTCTCCAGTTCATCTCAGCCGAGCCAAAGTTCGAACTCACCCTGTCTGGAAGCGATTCGCGCCTCCAAGCCACTTTTTACACAAGTTATTCACAACCGCTTCCCATCCTTGATGGGAGTCGCATCATTTCGCATAATTCCCAAGCAGAAAACCACGCCCGCGGTCTGATTTCGCAGTTTTTTAGCTCACTTTCCGATACCACTTACGAACTGACCGATCCCGAGCGGATTCGCGATTTCCTGACCCGCCAACTAACCAAGCTCCCATCGAATTGGCAGGTCGAACTCACCCCTTCAATCCAAAAACTGGCCTCTTCCTACGTGGTCATCTCACCCCAGATCGATATCCTTTCCTCCTCGGATCAATCTCTAGAATTCAATCTCACCTACCTCACCGACACCGGCGAGGCTATCTCCGCCGCCGAGGTCCGACGACTGCTCAGATCGAAAAATTCAACGTCAAATCAGCGAATTATCCTTTCCGATGATATCGAAAATCTCATCGACCCTTTGTTTGAAGATCTCGATATTCAACAGCAAAACGGTCGTTTTATATCGAAACAAGCGAATGCCGAAATCATCCGTGAGATAGCTAACAAATTGAAACAATCAACATTAGTTAATAATCAGGAAAATTGTTCACAAGTTATTCACAGTCAATTACTTAACGCAACCCTACGACCCTACCAAATCGCTGGTTTTTCATGGTTGGTTGATCGACTTAAAAAATACAGCGGCGCCCTGCTGGCCGACGATATGGGTCTCGGCAAAACGTTGCAAACGATCGCTTGTATCGAGTATTTTTTCTCAACTTATTCACAGCCCTCTCCTGTCCTCATTGTGGTCACCACATCCCTGCTTGGAAACTGGAAATCTGAGTTCCAACGCTTTGCGCCGGGTCGACGTGTCGTCACCCTCCACGGGACCCAACGGGACGAGCTGAGGGACGAAATTGGACCGACCGACGTCATCCTGACCACTTACGTGACCCTGGCCAGAGACCTCGCCTGGCACCTCCGTCAGCTATACTCAATGGCGGTCATCGACGAGGCCTCGCTGATCCGAAACCCAGATACGGATCACTCCAAAGCGGTCGCCAAAATCAACGCGACTTACCGGATCGCCCTGACTGGAACTCCTGTGGAAAACTCCGCCCGAGACCTGTGGGCTATTTTTCGTTTCGTGCAGCCTGGCTGGCTCGGCACACGCAAAGACTTCCAAGATCGCTACGAGACCCCGCTCAAAACCCCGGAAACCTACTCTCGAACCGCCAACCTGCTTCGCCTCAAAACCTTCCCTTTCACTCTCCGCCGCACCAAAACCGAGGTTGCGCCCGATCTCCCATCGAAAATCCTCATCGATGAATTCTGCACGCTTTCCCGCGACCAAGAGTCGACTTACCGCGAAATCCAAAAACAAGGCCTACGCCTGATCGATGAAATCCACGCCTCCGGCCAAACCGCAGCCGCTCGCATGCAACAACTCACCACCCTGCTGCGCCTGCGCCAGAGCTGTTGTGACCTCGCTTTGTTCGATTCAGAAAAACTCAGCGCCCTCCCCATCCCGCGCCGATCCGCGAAATTGGAGCGACTCCTCGAAATCGCCGAGTCATCCATCGCAGCCGGCAGCCGTATCTTGGTTTTCTCCCAGTTCCAAAAACAACTCGTCGAAATTGGCAAAGCGCTCGATGGAATCGGCATCGCTTCGATCCGACTCGATGGTCAGACCCGCGAACGGCAGAAATGGGTCGATCATTTTCAATCGCCAGATGGTCCACCGGTTTTCCTCATCTCTCTCAAAGCCGGCGGATATGGCCTGAACCTAACAGCCGCAGATGTGGTCGTCCACTTCGACCCCTGGTGGAATCCTGCAGCAGAAGACCAAGCCACCGACCGCGCTCACCGTATCGGCCAAACCAAACCTGTAACGGTTTTCCGACTCCTCACGAGAAACACGGTCGAAGAAAAAGTTGTCCGACTCCAAACCAGCAAAAAAGCCTTGGCTGATTCCCTCAACGAAACCCTCACACCCGCCGACGCACCGGCTTGGAGTGCAGCAGAGATCGAAAAACTCATCCGCGAGTGAAACTTTAAATGGTTGGTTATCTCTTCTTTTCTCACCTCAGCGAGGTGATAGAAATTAGCCCGGCGGTCGAAGACCCCGGGAAGATAGCCAAAGAAAGATTCGATCCCAGCGGGATCGCAGAACCGCACGATTCATCATCCCGGCTATGACCTCCATATGTTGCTTTCTGGCATCCCTGCCGGGATGCGGAATATTTTTGAATCGTATCAACCCGGGGTCTTCGACCGCCGGGCTAATTTCTGTGATCCCTGCAGGGATCAACCCGCCAAAAATTTTCCTTCTTCCCATCCCTCACCTAACCCCGCTAATTTCCAAACATGTTCAAAGAATTCAAAGAGTTCGCATTCAAAGGCAATCTGGTTGATATGGCAGTCGGTATCATGATCGGCGGTGCATTTGCAACCGTGGTCAAATCCCTTGTGGACAATGTTTTCATGCCGCCACTCGGCATGCTGTTGGCACAGGTCGATTTTAAAAAACTTCAGATTATCCTGAAACCTGCTGTTGAAGCATCCGAGGGTGTCGCCGCCATTCCAGCTGTCACCCTCAACTACGGCCAGTTCATCACCGATTTCATCTCTTTCATTCTGATGGCTCTCGTGGTCTTCCTCCTTGTGAAAAAAGTCATTTCCCTCCTTCACAAAAAAGCCGAACAACCTGCAGCAGCCCCACCAGCACCATCCAACGAAGAACTCCTCCTCACCGAAATCCGCGACCTCCTCGCTAAAAAGCCTTAATTCTCATCATCATGAACTCCTCCAAGCTTCTTCAAATTATTCAAATAGTGAATGATGAAGAGTGAGTAGTGAAATGATGTGACTTCTCTCTTTACCCCTTTATTTCATCTTTGACTCCGCTTCGTCCAATCCATCTCGGCTTCACCTAAATTCTAATTGCTCGTAAATACCCGCTCTGCTTTGACTCCATTTCATTCCGTCCAAGCCATCGCGGCTTCGCCTAAATTCTAATTGCTCGTAAATACTCGCTCTGCTTTGACTCCATTTCATTCCGTCCAAGCCATCGCGGCTTCGCCTAAATTCTAATTGCTCGTAAATACTCGCTCTGCTTTGACTCCATTTCATTCCGTCCAAGCCATCGCGGCTTCGCCTAAATTCTAATTGCTCGTAAATACTCGCTCTGCTTTCACTCTTCACTCTTCACCATTCACTCTTCAATGAACCTCCTCAACATCCTCCGCCGCAAAGCCCGTGCTTCTCTCAAAGAACTCGCCGATCTGACCAACTCCAATGAATCCGATGTCGCTGCAAAAATTTCCGTATGGGAAAAAGATCGCATCATTCTGGGATACCATGCGGTAACCAACGAAGAAGCCGTCGGCGATACTTCTGTCTCCGCTTTCATCGAAGTCCGCCTCACTCCCGAACGCGGCGGTGGCTTTGATCGCTTGGCGATGCGTATCGCTCGTTTTGATCAGGTGGTTTCCTGCTACCTCGCATCTGGTGGTTACGATCTCTTAGTCGTGGTCGAAGGACACGATCTCCGTGAGGTCGCTCGCTTCGTTTCCGAAAAACTCTCCTCGTTAGACGGCGTGCTTTCCACCGCCACCCATTTCCGCCTGAAAACCTACAAGGAAAATGGTTTCCTCTTCGACCAAGAGCCCGAAACCGAACGCCTCCCAGTTTCACCGTAAGCCAGCGTGGCCCGCGTGAATCTAGCCGCGCTCTTTTCATCATCTGACAAATCAGTCAGATCCGACCGATCAGTCAGATCTGTCCCAGTCTAATCCCCTAATCCAAAATCCTCACCTCATCCGCCTGAACCAAGGCTTCGAGCTTACCATCTGCCTCGACCATCAATTCCCCGCCAGAGCCGATGCCTCGCACCATCCCCTCACGTCGCTGATCCGCGATGAGATAGGAAACGAAATGACCTGTTAGAGCGCAGCGCTCACGTATCGACTTTAAAGCATCCGAGTAACCCTGATTAATCTGGTTTTCATAACGACTCATCCGCGCAACCACCTCCTGCAAGACTTCCGCCCTAGAATACCCTCGACCTGTCAGTTCACTCAACGATGTTGCAGCGAGTTCTTCAGGAAAATTCGTGGAGTTAATATTGATGCCTATCCCGATGATCACGAAATCCTTTCCTGCCTCAACCAAGATCCCAGCGATCTTTTTTCCGCCGACCTTGATATCGTTCGGCCATTTGATTTCTGCGAGCGGCACATAGTTTTCCAACGCCTCCGCCACCGCCAAACCTGTCACCAACGACAACCGATGCCACAACGCTTTCGGCGCCATCGGTTTGAGCAAAATCGAAAACGCAAGGTTCTCACCTTTAGGCGAAATCCAAGCGGCCCCGCGTCGACCGCGTCCCGCTGTTTGTTCATCCGTAACTAACACCAAACCTTCAGCCATGCCTTGTTCGGCGAGTTGGCGAAGTTCGTCATTGGTCGAACCCACGCTGCATCGCCATAACAAGCGAAAGGGATCTGATAGCTGAGCGGCGATGTGTTGAAAATCGTTCATTAGAGCGTAATGATTTTACATGATAAATTGGGAAACGTTTCGCAGAGTCTGGATTTAAGTTTCAATGCTGACAGATATGAGCCCGTAAAATCCTTGATTATCACAGAGTTAACCAGACCCATTTTGAATGTTAAAGATACCACCACGGATTCATCTTCATAAAAAAGTAAAATCGGCTTATAAGGATCAATCGGCAAACTTTGATGATAATAAAAGGAAACGTTGTATTTATACCAGTTAGTCAATTTATCGAGGGGCGAAGGATGTGATCTATGCCTACCGTGTACTGAAATCATCTGATCAACATACTTAGAATCCTTGCAAACCTCAGCCAAAACCGCTTTGGCGCTGTAACTGTCACGATTCGCTAAAACGAATACTCCGCATACGATAACAAGGAATGATACAGCCGCGATAATGACCCATTTCTTACGCATCGATTAATCCAAACTCACAAAATCCAACCCAATATCCAACGCAGGAGCGGAATGCGTGAGCGCACCCACGGAAATAAAATCCACGCCTGTCTCTGCAATATCACGCACGGTATCGAGATTCACCCCACCGCTTGCCTCAAGGAAAACCTTGGAATTATCATCCCGCATCGCCACGGCCTTGCGCATATCTTCAAGCGACATGTTATCTAACAAAATATAATCCACTCCTTCGAGCTTCAGAAACTCCGCAACCTGATCCAGTCGATCCGCCTCAAGTTCCACCTGCACATTTGGTTTTTCCGATTTCAACAAACGAATCGACGCTTGCAACGCCTCCAATCCTCCCTCTGTGGCGAGATGATTGTCTTTCACCATCGCCCTATCATACAAACCCATACGGTGATTGGTTCCGCCACCGTCCAATACCGCTTTCTTTTCCAAAGTGCGGTAACCTGGCGTGGTTTTGCGGGTATCCAGAATCTTCGCACGTGTGTGTTTTACCGCAGCGACATATCGGGCGGTTATACTCGCGACGCCTGAAAGGCGTTGCAGAAAATTCAATGCCGTGCGCTCCGCGGTCAGAATCGATCTGGCTTTTCCTTCGATCATCATCAAAACAGCTCCCTCACTCACCCGACTCCCATCCTCCACCAAGACCTGAACCACCAAAGACGGATCCACTTCAGCAAAAACCTGTTTGGCAATCGCCGCCCCCGAAACTACCCCTTCCCTTCGGACGGTCAAAAACGCGCGCGCCATTCTCTCCTCAGGTATAAAATAAGCCGACGTGACATCGCCCTCCCCAATATCCTCCTCCAACGCCATCTTGATCAACTCGTGCGACATGAGAAGGTCTTACCCAGTTTTCAAGAAACATAAAATGCAAAGTTTCATTCCCCCATCACCGTCACCGCGATGCTCCGCTGATGCGGTTGTCTGCGGTGTTCAAAAATGAAAATCCCTTGCCAAGTTCCCAGAGTCATGCGGCCGCGGTGAATGGGAATCACTTCTGAGGAACGTGTCAGCACCATGCGGATGTGGCTGGGCATGTCGTCGGGGCCTTCGAGGGTGTGGATGAAATCTGGATCGTCCTCGCGCACCAGGCGATCGAACCATCGTTCCAAATCCCGTCGTGCGCTGGGGTCGGCGTTTTCCATCAAAATCAAACTGGCGCTGGTGTGCCGCAGCAGCACCGTAACCTGGCCCGAAACAATTCCAGAATCGGCGACGATGCGTGCGATTTCATCGGAAATTTCATACGTCCCCTTGCCTCTGGTGCGGACACTGAATTCAGCGGTGTGAACCTTCATGATCTATTTCTTCAAAAGTTCAGCTAAAGTATCTGTGCTGGTGACGTTGACGAAGCGCACGCGTTTTTCTGAAATTCGTTTCACTCCAAAAAACCGATCTTTAACAAGTTGTTTCATTGCATTGATCCGTTGATTCGCTTCTGCCGTAAATTGTTCGCAGGCAATTTCGTTTTGAAACTCGATTTCCCAGATCAGCCCGGACGAGGTCTCGCCATCCGCAAACAATGCATATCCATCTCGCAACCATTCACGCGCCACGTCTTCAGCCATCCCGACATCGCCTATGTCTTCCAACCAAAGCCGTAAACCTAAATAGCCAGCACTCTCAGTGAGATAGATTTCATCATCCAATTTAGGCAGTTCCAACATCCCAACGCGGGCTTTCTCGGCCGGAAATGCAATCTGGTAAGTGGATTGTGGAGGGTTTCTCAATGCATCACTTAGGACCGAGTCGCCTTTAACATAAAGCGTGTCTGCTAGAGCACGACCCGATACTACCGGAAACAACGTCAGTCCCTGGATGAACGGAGGCAGTGAAAGCATCAGTCTCTCGGCTGCGCCGTTGTCATTCATCGGCATAAAACCGATGCCACGGGCGTTGTCGGCTAAGAATCTCGATTCGGCACCGGATGCCGCACCCGCATGCAAGGCCTCACGAGCGCGCGCTGCATCATCGCCTGGATAACTCGCGGTAGGAGGAAAATGTTGATTGAGCAGGATACGCACAAGCAACCTCAGCATAGCCGCCTGATCAGGGATGTTTTTTAAATCGAATTTGTGGGTCACCCAACCTTCACCGACCTGTTCATCGAACCAAGACATAGCACCAACCGAACGAACCGCGACCAGCTGATCTAACAGTTTATCATCCGAGCGCAGCCAACCGATCCGTTGATAGGCTTCTTGCCTGTCGTCCATCCCTTGCGGACCGAGACGACTCTCCATCGCGGCTTCAATCCGATAGCCCAGCTCTTCTCCAGCCACCCGATGCACGATGGGATTTGATATAAATTTCAGCCCGTAATCCTTTTCCACTTTGGAAATCATTTCCTGAGGAACTGAAACTTCACCTCCACCCTGAGCGAGGGAGCGCAGTGAAGCATTTTCCTGACTCAGTAATTCGATATCCTCTTGAGCAAGGCGAAGTTGATTTACCAAATCCTCAGTCGATGCCGAGCCTTGTCCGAATGAATGTTGACCACGATATAACCAACCTCCCGCCCCGAGCGCAGCACCGATGAGTAGCGTTAGTAATTGTTTATGTGAAATCATTGCGTGTGAATGATCTAACGGATTACTCTCCAAAAGGGTTTTTATCCAACGCAGATGGTGCTCCGAAATAATCCTCAGGATCGACCCCTGGAATAAGAGTGATTGCAATCGGGGCACTGCGGTTGCCTAGTGCATCATAATAGTAAAGAAAACGTCGCACCGGCATCTCATTGCCTGTTTTTGGATCAATCCGCTTCACCCGCGAGTCAAACATGCGTTCTTCAGCAAGTTTACCATCGGTCTTGCGATAACCATAGCTGAACTTATAAAGCTCATTTTTATTACCATCATAGATTTTGCAACCTGTCGGATTTCCATGCTCATCCATCCGGTAAATCGTTAACATTTTCACCACGCCCTTCGCACTATATGTCCGCTTAGTTAGGGTTCGATTATCTGGACTGCGGGTGAAAATCGTGCGTGAACCATCATCATGACGCATCACTCGGACGTTTGGACCATCCACCGCGTCAAAACCGACTTCATCGGCAAATGCCGGAATCACTCCCAAGGCAAAAATGATTAAAAGAAGAAATAATTTCATGTGGAAACTTTTACTCGGGATTCAGATCACGGCAAGAATCGTTTCACCGCCTCGCGTTTGAGACGCAACTCTCGCCATTCATTGACCAATCGGCTTGGCTCGATAATTCCGCACCCAGCCGGCAAGGAAACATCATTTCCCTGCCACCATAAGCCGCGAATTGCCACCACTGCCTCAAATCCACCTCTATCCCATACCCCGAACGGCGCCCCGAACTCAGCCGGGCAACCCAGCCGTTTTCTCCACTCGCCCAGCATGGTCATAGTTTGATCGGTACGGGGCAACGGCCCCAATGCGGGTGTGGGATGCAATCTGCGGAGCAATCTGCGCGGTTCCTGAACCGATTCTAATTCGACCTCAAATCCTGTTAGAAAATGAACAATTGACCCAAGACGCATCACCTCACGTTCATTTCTTTTCAACTGACCCAGATCAAGCAACTTCGCAACCAATGTCTGCGCCACATATTCATGTTCACGGATTTCTTTCTCATCCACCCCGAACACGGCTTCATCTTCCTGCCTGGCTGTGCCAGCGAGAGCCATCGTTTCCAAATGTAACCCGCGCATCGAAAATAACAGTTCAGGAGTAGCGCCAGCAAAGCCGGAATTTCCAGCAACCCAGCCATAGGAATAAAGTGGAGCACGTTGAGCAGACATGGCAGCGACAATACAATCTGAAACCGACCCCGCACCTCGCGCTCTTCCACACTCAGTCACAACCGGCACGGTTTTTTCAATCAGACCTTGGCCGATAGAACTCATGATTTCCTGAAAAACCATCGAAAAGGGCATCGCATCCGGCGTCGTCCAATCAATTTTCAAGACATCAGATGATATGGAAAACAATGCCTGAAATTGGTCCAAGCTGAGATATTCGATGCGTTCGGGGATCTTCCATGGCAGTTCATCGATCTCACAAAAGCTACGCTTAAAAAATGCCACACCGGCATCGGGTGGATTTTCCGCATCTTGAAACGGACCGTGCCCCAATACCACGCTGCCGTCTCTACGGGCAAGCCATGCAAATTCCTTATTCATTAATTTCATTCAGGCGCTACTGCCATCAGCAGTAGATTTTAATATTTTTGGAGGCTCGGGCTTCGTTTTCGAAATGATTTTTTTAACGTTCTCTATCGGCACCCAACCGCGTGTCTTGGTCGCGAAACCAATGTAAGCCCAGTTACCGCTTTCATAAATCACTTCTGCCAATGAACCAGGTGGAGCATCGATGACTTCGGGTGAGGTTCGTGACGCATCCGTGTGCAAAACAACTTTATTTCCAACAATCACTACCTGTCTTGCAAGCGGAGCAAACTTCGCATCGTTTGGGTAATAATAACAACCCAACGCAGCAAATGAAATTAACAAGGGCGCGAGGATAAACCCGATCACACCACACACACGCAGACGGTTGCCGGGACGTGTTGCAAAAAAAACTAGCACACTCAGAAACAAAATCCATCCACCCGTCGTTAAGCCTCCTTTCCATGTCGATAACGAAGCACGTGCCAAGACGTATTGATACGTCGGGCGGGCAACTACGATTGAACCAAACTTACGCTCGATGAAACGTAGGTTCTGCCTCGATTCTTCATGGCTCTCATCTTTCAACAGAGCACGCCTGTAGTACAATGCGGCATCACCCGCCGAACCCATACGATACGCAGCATTGCCAATATTGTAGAGCGTATCTGCTGAAAGCTCCGAATAAGGGCCCGCATCCAACCAAAGCTTAGCAGCCTCCTCATATTTCGCGGAATCATAAGCTGCTGTAGCCTTCGCCATAAAGTCCTCAGCGCGTACTTGCGGCAAAATGAAGGCAATCAACAGCATCCCAAACGCAACCCTTTTCAGCGCACGCATCATCTGTTGACGACGTTTTGAAGGCAGCTCTGCTTCATTTTTGTCTTTTTGGAAACACAAGCGATCGCGCTCTTGGATGATTTCACTGATTTCAGGATCCATCTGGCTAGCCAGCCATTTTTCAACAAAGCCACCTGCGGCACGAAGGAAATCCAAGCCTCCACGCCCCTCGGCATTCAGCACATTTTGAAAATCCTTTTTCATCAACAGCTTTGTTTGATCTCTCTCAAATAAATGCCCGTAACGCATCCACAGGGCTTTTAGGATCATGATCAATGCAATGACCCCAAAAAGAATTTGTAGGGTATTGAACGAAAATTTGCGGGAATTATCTACAAGCAAGCTTCCAGAATTCAGCACCCCGAGAATATCTGTCATCCGCTCGATAGGTAATGGCAAGACTTGAGGTGGGCCTGATGGCTGTATGTTCGGCGTCACTGATGGGATAACGGTAATCGGAATAACCTCCGTCATCACGGTTACATATTTCTCCAATTTTGGATCAAAGTAGACCAAGCGGAATGGCGGAATAGATGTCTTCAACTCCAGCGGTCGGATCAACTGACTGAAAATAACGGATCCTGATTCCTCTCTACGCTCATCACCGCGTTGGCTAGCGGTAGCTTCATAGACTTTCCAGCCTTTTGAATCTAACATTTTAGGAGTTTGCAAATTATCCAGATTACCACTTCCAGTGACAATCACATCCAGAGCCAATGGTTCTCCTTCGACTACTTTGGTTTGCTTGATTGCAGAACCGACACTGAACTCACCCACCGCTTGATCAAAACCATCTGGCGCACCCTCTGGAAGAGGTTTTACTTCGAATTCATATTTAGCAATCGGCAGGGTCGCTTCTAATTGCAGGCGTTGAGTGAAGCGATCGAAGACAATTTTGAAATAGGTAATCCTGACCGTGGCCGGGCCTATCGCAACAACTCCAGAGCGCAGCGGAGTCATCGTCGTCCAGTAAGACATGGCCACATAGCTCTGCCCCAAGAGCGTGACCTCACTCCTCGCTTCACTGGCTTCATATCTCCATACTGCTAGACCATCCCGCTCAAACTCAGGAACTCCCCAGTCCACGATCGAATCCGACAAATTCTCAGGAACATAGATTTTAATTTCAGTTCTAACTGTCTGATTTTGATAAATATTCTTATTCGGAACCTTGATGATACTCGCATAGCGGACGGTCTCAGAAGCCGCCTCAGGCTTAGATGTGACTTCACTCCATTTAAGGTCATCTGGATTGAAAATTTCGATAGGTATGGGTGAGGTTTTATGAATTACACCTGCGATGACCACTTCAGCAGAAGGAATGGTGTGTTTCCCCACAGCATAGCTGGAAACCACAAACTGAAACCGATAAGAGATTCTCTCACCAGGTCTGGTATTCGATGGACCATAGCCCATCGGCTTAATATCGACGTCTTTTATCGCAGGAAATACCGGCCTCTCTTCCGGCTCACCACCATTGAATTTAACCTCTAACAAAGTCTTTTCGCCTCTGGCCAGAAACGATGAATAAATTTTTGCCTCAACCGGAGCAGCAGCAAGCGGCGCCACCGTGAGCAAAAGTAAAACGAATGTTTTTCTAATCCATGAAATCATAATTACCAATCTTTCTTAGGAATGCGATGTTGTCTGCGACCCGATGATAAGGGGCCTTTTTCAATATCTGAGTTCTCTTTCAATTTTCTACGCGCTTCTTCCTCAGGCGATTCATTAGGATCAGCGTCGCTCTCTTCGGGTTTATCTCCCTCTTCGCCTTCTTCTGGTTTATCTCCTTTTTCGCCCTTATCTCCCTTATCCTCTGATTTTTCTTTTCCTTCAGGCTTTTCGCCTTCGCCCTCTTCGCCGGGTTCGCCTTCACTACCTTCTTTTTTATCTTTTGGCTCACCCTCTCCATCTTTAGGCTCACCCTCACCCTGCTGCTGTTGCTGCTGCATCATCTCTTCCGCCGTTTGCTGCTTTTCTTCCTCTAGCAGCTCCGCAAGACGCTTCAAATATGCCATGGTCATTTCTGAATTCTTGAGTGGTTTCTCATCCTTGGGATTTTTTTCCAAAGCTGAGCGATAATGCCTAACCGCATCAGTCCAGTTGACAATAACCGCTTCCAGGCGAATGAATCCGTTGGTATCACCCTTTTCAGGAACCTTTTCCTCACTCATTTTTTGTAACTGCTCACGTACTAATTCATCGAACTTCTCCATGTCAGGAACTGCCTTGCCTTTCGGATAACGACTTCCGGAAATTCCCAACCATCCCATCTGGAAGAGTGTATTACCTAATCCCTCATGAGCCTCACTGACAACTTGATCATCAGTTGAGAGCAAGGCTTCGCTGTATGCCGAGCGAGCCCCCCTCAAATCTAGCGCTTCATAAGCAGAAAGTCCCTCGCCCAAGCGGAATTTAGCGGCGGTATTTCCCTCCTTCTCATTGGCTAATGAACGATAGGTATCCCGTGCTTCATTAAAGCGTCCTTCAGCAAATGCCGTTTTTGCACCGCGAATATCTTTCGCCTGCAAATCAGCCGGATAGATGCACCACGATAGCAAAATAACCGCCATTGAAACTCGACTCCAACGTGTGCCCGCAATAATCGCCGCCATTAAAAATAAGATACCCGGTAACACCGCCCATTGAAAGAACTCGATTAAAATTTTCGTCTCGCCCGCCTCCATTTCAAAGAAGTCCATGCCTTGAACCGCGACTTCGATCAATGCAGGAATATCTCCTGCACTGCCAGCAACCACGTAGCGACCACCTGTCGATGTCGCGAGTTTCTTTAACACATCTGGTTGCAACCGACTTAATACCTTGTTGCCAGATTCGTTTAACAGATAGCCACCAGAGAATTCATCATGTGGGACAAATCCACCATCTTCAGTGCCGACTCCTATCGAAAAGATCCTGACCCCAGCACTTTCTGCATCTGCGATGATCGCATCCAAATCCCCTTCATTTTCCTCACCATCGCTGATAAGAATCAACAGATTGTTGTTCTGCCCTGTTTCTTTAAGCGTCGCGGTAGCCAACTTGATTGCCGCAGAGATATCAGACCCCCCCATGGTCACCCATTGTTCATCGATTTGTTCAACTGTCTCCTTCAAGGCGCCATGATCAATTGTCAATGGAGCAAACAAATACGGCGTGCCCGCAAAACCCACTAAGCTAACCCTATCTTTTTTCAGGACTTCTAAAATTTCATAAATCAAAATCTTGCCCTGTCCCAAGCGATCCGGATTCACATCGGTCACTCGCATGCTGCGTGAAAGATCTAATGCAATCATGACATTCCGTCCTTCCGTCTTTTCGGTTTTCACACCAGCATCACCTTGAGGTCTCGCCAGAGCGAAAATGAATATAGCCATAGCCGCCAACAGGAATCCTAACGCCAACCAGCGTGGCAGCGGATGATCGTTTTTTATCAGCCTGCCCCGCAAACGCTCCGCAGCGAGTCGCTCCCAAGGCTGACCTTTGAACCGCGCCAGCAAAACGGCAAGAATCGCCAGGATCGGCAATACGACCCAAGCGATAAGCCATGCTGGATTTGCTAAATTCATATTTTATACACTCGTACGATACACAGACATATACACCACAACCACTCCCGCAGCCAGTAATGATGATACGATAAACCACATATATAACTCCCTATCCTCGGTAATCGTTAGGCTTCTTGACTCGGTTTTTTCCAATTGGTCAATCGTCCGGAAATTGCTCTCCAAATCCTCAAGGTTCTGGGCCCAGAAATGCTCACCACCCGTATCACTGGCGATCTTCCTCAGGGTCGGCAAATCGAATTCCTGACGCGGGAATGCCTGGATACTTCCTGAGACCCGACCTTCCTTGGTTCCAATCGCCACCGTGTAGGTTTTAATACCCAGTGTTTTGATATGTTTTGCCGCATCCAAAGGTGAAATTTTTCCCGAGTTACTGGCGCCATCTGTGATCAAAACGATGATTTTGCTTTTTGAATCACGATTGTCCAAACGTGTCGCAGCAGTCGCTAATGCAGAACCTATCGCCGTGCCTTGTTCTTTGACCGTACCTAATCCATTGCGATTGAGACGCAACCGATCCAAGCCACTTCTCAACCAATCGTGATCCATGGTAATCGGACTAACAGAAACGGGTCGGCCCGCAAATGCGACCAATCCTATTCTATCATCTGGTCGTTTGGTGATGAACGAATCCACCACTTTTTTTGCAGCATCGATGCGTTTCATCGGCTTACCTTCGTATCGGAAATCATCGATATCCATCGACAGAGAGACATCGAAGGCGATCAGGATATCGATCCCGCTAGCGATGCGACTTTGATATTCGTTTCTCCAAACTGGACGAGCCATTCCAAGGATGGCGAGAACCAAGGAAATGAAAACCAGAGGAAATCCGATATTCCAAGCCATCCGATTGACCCGTTTACCTAAAGTTTGAAGCACATCGAGATTAGGGAAAATCACAGCACCTGTCGCGCCTCGTCCTCTACGTAGAATTAACAAGAGCAAACTCGGAATCAGCAGCAACAACCATTGTGGCTGCGCGAAGCGGAAATGTATGAGAAAGGATTCTATCATGCCGTGTGAATCCTTTCTAAAAATTTGATTGCCCCCTGCTTCAGAGTATCCACGTCTGCAACAGCTCCTTCATCCGGTCCGTATTTAATTGCGGCCAGCTTTGAAAAATAATTTGTAATTTCTAACTTCAGATCCTCACTCAAACCTTTGATCGCATCATGTCTGCCAATGAATTCCTCATGCGTCTCATAAAGCGCGGGCTCATTCATCGCCTTCGCAAGATATTGCCTCAAAACCAAGGAAACGATGATCACATTTTCTTTGCCTATCGATGCATCAAGTTTCTCAAGCCCAGACAATGCATCTTGATACGCCAAAAGCTTGGATTGATTGGGATATTGGATTTTGGATTTCCTTAAAAATAAATATCCCAAAAAAATCGCCAAAATCAGAATTGAAGCAGACAAAACGATATGCCACCACTCCAATTCCCAATTCGGAACCAGATCCATGGCTTCATGGCTGTCCGCTAATTCAAATTTGGTTTTACTATCCGCCATGCTTCTTATTTTCGCCGTTTTCCTCTTCGTTTCAAAAGTAGATGCAACGCGGGTAAGGCATCACTGTCGGTCGATAAGTTAGTGGTATCGATTCCGTGTTTCTTAAATATCGATGCCACTTCTTCAGATTGTCTATGCGTGAGCTGCTTATACGCCATTCCGAGGCTGCGGTTATTGGTGTTAACTGCGGTCTCGATTCCACTTTCAGGATCAATCAGCACGACTTTCCCTACTCGAGGTAAATTTTGCTCAACTGGATCAATCACTCGCAAACAAACGGTTTCATGTTTACTCACCAATTTACCCAAAGGTTTATCGAGCACTGTTGCCTGGAAATCGGAGATCATGAATACCAGAGATTTACGTTTTAGGGATTTAATCAAAACGTTACAGGCATCTTCTATGCTCGTACCGCGTTTCGTGGGACGCGCCATGAGTATTTCACGTATCATCCGCAACAAATGCCGACTACCTTTCGCGGGTGGGATGAACATCAATGGCTCACCTGCAAAAATCAACAAGCCCACCTTATCTCCATTTTGTAACGCACTGAAACCGAGAACTGCCGCAATCTCCGCGGATAACTCCCTTTTACTCAAATGATGGCTACCGAAATCAGCCGAGCCCGATACATCGACCGCCATGATCACAGATAATTCCCGTTCTTCACGAAATTTTCTAACAAAAGGTTCATTCATGCGCGCCGTTACATTCCAGTCGATGAAACGCACTTCATCACCGTGCTGATATTCCCTGAAATCATCGAAGTCCAAGCCCTGACCACGGAATGATGAAAGATACTCACCAGAAAACGACTCACGCACCAACCGACGGGCCTTCAACTCGAGCTTGCGTACTCGTGCCATCATTTCCTCGATATGTTGTTCTTCAGTCATCGCTCGGAAATCGACTATGGCACCACGACTTTTGAGAGGATACGCGCAATGATCGCATCTGTCGTGACCCCTTCAGCTTCTGCTTCATAGGTAAGCAATATTCGATGACGCAGAACATCCACTGCCATGTCCTTCACGTCCTGCGGCGTAACAAACGCACGACCGTTCATGAAAGCACGCGCACGCGCCGCCAATGCGAGATTGATCGTACCACGCGGAGACGCACCAGCACGTATCCAATTTTTCAATGGCGCATCAACTTTCATCGGATTGCGCGTCGCATCGATTAAATCAACAATGTATCTGCGAATGGAGTCATCGATATAAATGTGATTCACCAACTCTCGTGAATGGCTTACTTGATCGGGTGTTGCCACATTGTGGGTTTCATAAATCGGTGCGGATGTTGCCATCCGATTCAAAATTTCCAATTCCTCATCTTTACTCGGATAATCCACATTCACCTTGAGCAAAAACCGATCCAGCTGCGCTTCAGGTAATTGATAAGTTCCTTCTTGGTCTATCGGGTTCTGAGTCGCCAATACCAAGAAAGGCTTAGGCAATGGATACGAACGGTCGCCGAGAGTCACTTGTTTTTCCTGCATCGCCTCAAGCAAGGCGGATTGCACCTTAGCCGGGGCGCGGTTGATCTCATCCGCCAAAATGAGATTGTTAAAAATAGGACCCAGCTTGGGCTCGAATTTCATTTCCTGAGGATGATAGATCATCGTTCCCACTAAATCCGCTGGCAATAAATCTGGTGTAAACTGGAACCTAGCGAACGAGGCTGAAAGCGAACCTGAGAGTGCTTTAACCGCTAGGGTTTTCGCCAAACCGGGCACACCTTCCAGTAGGATATGGCCGTTACATAATAGCCCAACAAGCAATCTGTCCACCAATACCTCCTGCCCGACGAGCACACGGCCCATTTCTTCCTTTACGGCATAAATCCAGCCACTGCTCTCCGATATCTGTTCTTGAAGTTGTTCTGTCGTCATAGCTAACAGGCAATAGCTTGGCACTCCAACCGCACAGTGCAACAGACAATCTTTGGTAAAATACCATTTTTGGAGCAATTTTTAGCCACTCCAAACCTTAGCGATTTGTTGATCTTATCTCCATGGCGGTCATTTCGCCGCAGTAAGGACAGGAAAAATGACCCTCAACCAAGATCGATTTGGCAACTTTGAGCCGATGACTTCCAAAGATTCGTTGAACATCCCGATGCTTGGAGCAACCCCTATTTTGTAGGGGGGACACCAAGCATAACGGGCAACGCAACTTGGAGGTTAGTATGAAGTTAAATAACAAAAGCAATATCAGCCCACCAAAAATATAGCCGCTGATGGTGATACAGGGGATATCACGGGTAATAACCCCGTAAACCAAAACACCAACTGCAGGGAACAATCCGATGATAAGGAAAAAGAGCAAACACGAAGCCAGACGGTAACGCCACAAGGCAGATTTGGTTGGCAACCTATGCATGAAAAACGTGATAGGGAAAAAAAACGCCAAATACAATCCTATCTTACCAAGCCAAGTGATATTTTTTATGGATTGAAACGCTTATCTAAAATTTCCCTACGAAAACTGAATATTGTCTCAAGTTTCGGCCGAACAAATAGAGAATGTCCTATCTCCCCAAACGGCCAAAGTGGCAGCGCATAGTGCACCAGATCTCTCATCAACACTCCGCCTTCGACCTCCTCGAAATGATGCAAATGATGCCAGAACTTATAAGGACCAAAGCGTTGTTCATCGATAAAACTCTGATTCTCTCTCACACACTTGATTTCTGTAACCCATGGCACCCATACCCCCGGCGCAATCTTCACTTTGTATTCAATAATCTGTCCCTCATACATTACCTCACCTGGCTGATACAAAATTTTAAACCCCAAATTCTTGGGCGTGATTTCATCCAAATTTCTCGGGCTTGAGAAGAAATCCCATGCCTGCTTTAGACTGATAGGCAGAAATTGTTGTTGTTCTAGGATGTGGATCATCAATTCAGATACCACAGATCTCTCAAGTTGCAACGAGCGGGAGTAAAAATTATCATTTCCAGTCCTCTGCCTGTGTCTAAAATCTTCTGTCTGACTTTGCACTTTTCCCTTGGAAGATCGGAAAAATTCGATTCGTATTCTCGCACCTATGAAATCGAAATTTTTAATCGCTGCCTGCGCAGCATCCATGTTGTTCGTCATTCCTGCTAACGCCGATGATACCCCGCTCGCGAAGCAAATGGAAATCCTGAACGATGCTTACAAAGCCATCAAAAAAGAGCAAGACCCAGCCAAAGGTGCTGCTTTCGCTAAAGAAGCTCAAGACGCCATGATTAAAGCCATCGTGGAATTGCCTGAAATGGTCAAAGCCATGCCGGAGGGTCCGGATAAAGCCAAAGCCTCTGCAGAGTATCGTAAAATGATGGGAACCTTGATTTCTGCACTCGCTGATATGGAACTCGCATTCCACAACAAGGATCTAGAAAAAGTCAAAACCATCGTCGAGCAACTTCGCGAAAGCAAAAAGCAAGGCCATGACAAATTCATGGACGAAGACGAATAATTGATCGCTTCACAAAAAAGCCCGCGGGAATAATCCTGCGGGCTTTTTAATTTGGAAGAATTTCAGTGAAAATCACTCGACAACTATTTTCGAGCCAACCGCCATCTTCGAGTAGACGATGGGCATCGTTTTTGATGGCCCGCGGATGCAAGCATGTGAAACTGGGACACGCTTTACAGGACCGATATGGTGGCCCACACCGTCATTGGTCAGACGCATCCAGTATTTCATCGGAGCACCGTCAAATCTTCCACCTTCTGGAACCGTATCTTTGGTGCTATCTGCATCGCTATTCACCACTTTACCGTCAGCATCATAAATTCGTCCGTATTTGTTCGAACTCTTATCTACGACCTTCTCTAGAATCTTGTATGTTCCAGGAGGAGTGGGATGACTCTTTCTTCCGGAGCAAATCGGGTAATCAATCACAACCTGGTCTCCGTTCATCAACTTTCCTCGTTGCGTCTCAAGGTCAATCTTCAACCATGAATTAGAAGGCTTAGTCACTTCCAATAATTCGGAATTGGTCCAAGAATCATAAGTTTTTGGGTAGTCTTTCTCTGCCACGAAAAACTCATAAGTCCCCGGCTGATATGGGTTTTTGTATTCAGGATGAGTTTTAACCAGCCTCGGGTCATTCGGATTCGGTGCACAGCTGGAAAAGACAAAAGCAATACCACTAAGACCAATCAGGAAAGAGTTTTTGTATAACATAATGAGTTGGGGACAATTAGTGGATTTCCCTTATCTTTGCAATAGCTCATATCTATCGATTTCTCTTTGACCAGGCTCTTCGGATAAGCCTAGGCTTGAGCTTTGATAAGCCCACCTCTGGGTATACCTGCCATATCTATGAATTACATTTTTTGCCTAGTTAGCCTCTTGGGAGCGTTTCTTTTATTCCAAGTTCAGCCCATGATCAGTAAGTTCATCTTGCCTTGGTTTGGTGGTAGCCCGGGAGTCTGGACCACTTGCATGCTGTTTTTCCAAATGGTGCTGTTTGCGGGATACAGCTACTCGCACTTTCTTACCCGCCGCAAACCGATGACTCAGGCATGGGTGCATGTGGTGGTGCTTTTACTAGCCGCGGCACTGCTGCCCATCGTGCCAGAAACCTCCCTTAAACCGGATGGAACGGAAAATCCGGCATGGAGCATCATCGTTCTTCTACTGGCAACGGTCGGCCTCCCTTACTTCGTGCTCTCTGCCACCAGCCCACTAGTACAGGTGTGGTATTCCCGCGTTTATCCAAATCGCTTGCCATGGCGCTTGTATGCGCTCTCAAACATCGGGTCTCTAACCGCACTGCTGACCTACCCCATCCTCATCGAACCCCGCTGGGACGTCGTAAGACAGACTTGGGTCTGGTCGGGAATTTTCATTCTCTTTGCTCTATTGATGGCGGCTTGTGCCGTAGGCGAGTGGAAGCGCGGCACCTCCGAGGCCGCCCGCCGTCTCCATGAGGAAGAAGAAAAAGACGCGAAATCACCGCCTCCTGCTGTAACAAAGCGCATTTTATGGGTTCTTCTCCCCGCCTTCGCATCGCTCATGTTACTGGCAACGACCAATCACGTTTGCCAAGACGTCGCCGTCATTCCCTTTCTCTGGGTGATCCCGTTGGCACTTTATCTGATCACTTTCATCATTTGTTTCGACCACCCGCGTTGGTATGTTCGTCCTATTTGGGCAATTCCAGCGATGCTGGTGATTTTCCTAACCTCTGGCATCTATAACATTCCGTGGAATTGGACTCCTGGATACGTAATGGAGCTAGTGGTACATTTCTCAGCAATGTTTCTAATTTGCATGGTTTGTCATGGCGAACTGGCAAAACTCAAACCTGGCACCTCTTATCTAACAGAATACTACCTTCTGATGTCAGCCGGTGGCGCTTTAGGCGGGTTGATGGTGAGCCTTGTAGCTCCCATGGTATTCAACACATACATGGAATGGTCACTCGCGATCGCCATTGGGTTTATTCTAGTATGCTGGGTAACCTTTCTTGGAATCTCTCACAATAAATCCAAGTCCGTAAAAAGAGTCAGCGGCATTGGACTCGGAATTACCGCCATCGTCGCATTCGTCTTCATTGTTAATTGGGAATTCCTATCATTCGGCGGAGCTCTCGAGCGATCCCGCAGTTTCTATGGTACTCTGCGAATCAACTCTCGAACAGATGAAGAAGGTGGAAAATATCACTCCCTATATTGCAGCGGCACTGAGCACGGACGTCAAAACATGGACCCCGCCAAACGTCGCGAGCCTTTGACATACTACGGTCACCAAACTGGTGTGGGAATGGTCCTCAATAATTTAAAATCTAAACCCGATGCTAAGGTCGGCATCATTGGCATGGGTACGGCAACGGTCGCATGCTATGCCGAACCCGGTCAGACCTATCACTTCTATGAACTCAATCCAGACGTGGTTACTATGGCACTTAAATGGTTCACCTTCGTCCCAGATATGCAGGCCCGCGGAGCAAAATACGAACTGACTATGGGCGATGCGCGGCTTTCTCTCGAACAACAAGAACCGCAACATTTCGACGCACTCTTGCTAGATGCCTTCAGCGGAGATTCCGTGCCTGTCCATCTTCTCACCCGCGAAGCTTTTGAAATTTATGAAAAACACCTGAATCCCGATGGCGTCATTGCAATTCATATCACCAACAAATATCTAAACCTCGCACCCGTGGTTGAACGTCTCGCCAAAGAATTCGGCTACCTCACCACTCGTCAATGCATCGAACCCGGTGATCAACCCGGTCATTACCAACCCGACTACCTGCTACTGACAAAAAATGCCGAATTCATTAAAGCACACCCACCCGCACCTCCGTCATACGCGAGAGATATCGATGTCCCCTTGTGGACAGATCACGCCCACAATCTATTTCAAATCCTAGATCGTCGCTAGACTGTTGCCAAAAAGCCTAGTTCGATTGGATTCCTAATTCTTGTTCCATCACTCGGATAAAATCCGCCTCACCAGATGGTAGCCCGTGAAGAATTCTCCTATCTTTGATGAGAAGCTTAGGCAGTTGGTGATTTTGTGATGAAAATGCAGTCCAATGGGAAATATTGGAACGAATCAACTCATCGATCCATGGATCACGCATCGCCTCATCAAGCTGGGATCTCGAAATTTTTTCACATGCAATATCCATTGCCTGAGATGAAGTGAGAGAATTTTCGGCTAAGAATTTCTGATGGATATCCCGATAAATTTCTGGATCCAATTGCCATACCGCCAAGGCAATGCGAGTGATTTCGCAACTGCCATCATAACCCTCAACTCTAGGTGGAAGCTGAGGATTGCAGCCACGATCGAGTGGAACCGGCAATAAGATTACGCAAATATCCTCAGGATACTTTTTTACCAGACTCATTAAATACCTCCGCATGATTCGACACGATGAACATTGAAAATCGAAATACTCAACCAACACATGCTTCGCATCAGACTTACCCATATGCGGCAAGGTCTTGACGTTATAGATCATGCGACCACTGTCGAACGCTACCTTACGACCTTCTTCACGTGCGTGAATACTGACTGAACGAGAATCTTTCTCTCCTCTAACATCCTCTCACTTTGAGCGGACCATAAACTGGAAGGGTGCCAGGAGGATTTGTGAAATTACTAAGAATTCACATGTGGAGTTTGGTCATAATTGAGACACAGATCAACTAAAATCATACGTTATATTTGAATAAATAACCCAACATCTATAAGCTATTTTGATCAATAAACCGATATCGCAGCGTATAAAACTCAACTCTCTCAAGATATGTCAAATTCCTAAGTCAGATAGGCTCTTAGGGTTTTGCTAATACGGAAATCATAAAGAAAGCCTCAAATGGCCTGCAATCTGTCCATTCTGCGTAGCTTCAAAATCAAAAGCCATCTCCCGCTCTTTTCCTTGGCGATTTCCTCGGCTCAGCGTATCAATCTCGCATGAGCAACTCTGCAGAACAAATATCCGAGGACATTAAAACCGCCATGCGAGCCAAAGATTCGGTCGCGCTCAACTCCCTGCGCGCCCTGAAAAGTGCCATCACCAACGCCGCGATCGAAAAAGGTGGGCTCGGCACGGTCCTAGACGAACCCGAAATTATCGCGGTCGTTCGCAAACAAATCAAACAACGTCAGGATTCCATCGAGCAGTTCGAAAAAGCAAGCCGCTCCGAGCTCGCCGAGAACGAAAAGGCTGAGATCGCCATCCTTTCCAAATATCTTCCCGCCGCTTTATCCGAAGCACAAATCAACGAATTCATCGCCCAAGCGATCCAAGAAACTGGTGCCACATCCAAGGCAGACATGGGTAAAGTCATGAAACGCACTCAAGAACTTTGCGAAGGCCGCGCCGATGGAAAAACTCTTTCCGCCGCCGTCATGTCCCGCCTGTCCTGATCTTCCTACCCAATCCCCCAATCCCCTTTTTATTCCACAACGATGTTCGAAGTCCGACAGAAACCAGAAATGGTCGAGCGCGCCCTGCTCGTCCGACTCTATTTTGATAAAAGCGAAGCAGAGGAGTCTGCTTCGTTGTTAGAAGAGCTTGGCGAACTCGTCTCCACTCTAGGCATCGAAATCGCTGAGTCCGTGCTCGCGAAATCTCGCGAAATGCATAAAAAATATTTATGCGGAACGGGTAAAGCGGCAGAAATCGTCGAACTCGCCAAAGCCCATCAATGCGACTGCATCGTCATCGATAACAACCTCGCCCCCTCCCAACAACGCGAGTGGGAGAAACTCGCCGATCTCTGCGTCATCGATCGAGAAGAAGTCATTCTCGATATTTTCGGAAAACGCGCGCAAACCAAAGAAGCCCGCTTACAGGTCGAGCTAGCCAAAATGCAATACGCCCTTCCTCGGCTCGCTCGAATGTGGGGACACCTTGACCGCGAAGGCGGTGGCGGTGGATCCGGTGGCGGCGGTGGTGCCGAACGTGGTATGGGAGAAAAACAAATCGAGATCGACCGACGTCTCGCCCACCTCAGCATCGATCGTTGCAAACGCGAACTCGAGATCGTCCGCAAGCAACGTAAAACTCAACGCAAGGAACGCGAGAAGCTCGATACTCCGCACGCCGCTATCGTGGGCTACACCAATGCTGGAAAATCGACGATGCTCAACATCATTTCGGGTTCCGATGTCATGGCAAAAGACATGCTTTTCGCCACTCTCGATACCACCACACGCCGCATCGATCTACCCGATGGTCAACCCCTTCTCATCACCGATACGGTCGGCTTCGTCCGCAACCTTCCTCACCGTCTCGTTGAGGCTTTCAAAGCCACTCTCGAAGAAGCTGTCCTTGCTGATTTTCTCATCCACGTTCTCGATGCCACATCACCTGAAATCGAAATTTTTCAAGCCACCACGCTGCATGTGTTAGAAGAACTCGGCGCCATCGATAAACCCATCATCACGGTTTTAAATAAAATCGATAAAGTCACCGATCCTTGGGAACTGATCTGTTTGGAGAAACGATTTCCTGATGCCATCCACGCCTCGGCCATCACGGGTCAAGGACTTGATGATATCTATAAAGCCTGCTCGCAGGTTCTCGCAGATCGAGTGACGCATGAGAACTATCGCATTCCGCAAATGCGCGGAGACATCCTAAACCTACTGCACAAAGACGCGAAAGTCCTCTCGACCGAATACGATGAAAACGACATCATCGTCACCGCCATTGTTCCCGCAAACATTGCCGGCAAACTCAATGAATTTCTCGTTGTTAAATAATTCCAGATATGCGTGTTTTTCTAACATTTCTGTTTTTATCTCTGACGCTCAGCGCACAGGAATCCGAACCCAAGATTCTTAAAGCCCTGCCCTTAGAAGCGGAAGCGGTCGAACCAGAGCCAACTCCCATTCCAAAACCCATTGTCGTTGAACCTCCAGCTGCGCCTGAGAAACTAAAGGAGACTCCGCCTAAAGAAAAACCGCCTAAGGAAATCCCACTTCCAAAACCAACGGAACCCTCACCTATCGACCAAAAACCCACTGGCGATGACGCCACCCGCCTCCAGATTTTTCTAGATCAAACCAGTTTCGGCCCAGGTGTGATCGATGGCAAAATCGGCCTCTTCTCCCAGCTGGCCGTGAAAGCATGGAACGAAGTCAACGGTCATCCCCTAGACGATTGGAAAGCCGTGAACACAATTGCCCGCGAACAAATCACCAACCCATATGCCGTCGCACTCGTTCCTGAAATCGTCACAGAATGGGTCAACGACAAGCTTTCAACCAAACGCAGCGAACAAGCCAAAACCAAACGCATGGCTTACCGCTCCATCGCCGAATTCATGTCGGAACGCTACCATACCGACATCCCAACCTTGATAGCCCTGAATCCAGAAATCAAAATCTATAACCTCGCACCCAAGGATAGCCTCAACGTCCCGAACGTCACTCCTTTTCTGGTCGAAGACCTAACAGATCGCGCATGGAAAGAACTCGAAGACCTCTCGGAACGCTATGTCGTGGTCGATACGAAAGTTAATCAAGTCCGCATCTTCGCCGCCGCCCCACGTCCTGCCATCATCACCGATCCTGAAGCGCCCGCCGCCCCTGTCGCCAACAGCGCCCTGCTCGCCTCGTTTCCTATTACCCCAGGCAAACCCCAGTTCATTCAGTTTGGCTCATGGAAACTCCACAACATGGTCGCCCTGCCATGGTGGCGCTACGATCAACAACTTCTCGATACCGGAAAACGTTCGGAAAACGCCCTCATGATCCCACCCGGCCCGAACTCACCCGTCGGCATCATCTGGTGCGGAACCACCCGTGCGGGCATCGGCATGCACGGAACTTCCGATCCCGAAACCATCGGCCGCTCCCGCTCCGCAGGTTGCATCCGCCTTTGCAACTGGGATGCCATTCGCCTCCCCACTCTCATCCGCCCGGGCGCAACGGTTGAAATCCGTTAGAACAAATCAACTCATGAAAACATTCACCAAGTTTACCATCCGCTTTGCCGTTTATTTGGTGGTTGTTGGATATCTTTGCGCCGATCTTTTTTTATTCCATGGTCCGTTAAGCAAACGACTCAACGCCTTCGATCCTAACAGCGATGAATTCAAATCAGGTGATGTTGTCGCTCGCGTGTTCGGTTACAAAATCTCCCGCAAGCAACTCGACCGCGCCATTCAGGAACGTCTTTTTCTCGAAGGGAAAAAGCTCTCAGACTACAATAAGGCTCAAATCAAACTCATCGAGTATGCCGCCCTCGGTGAACTCATTGACCACGAACTCCTTCGCGTAAAAGTTAAAGTTAACACCAATGATTTACAAATAACCGACGAAGAAATCGATACCCGCCTCGAACTCTTTGCTAAAAAATTTAGTACCCATAGCGAACTCGATACCGCGCTGAAATCCCAAGGATACCAGAATATCGATGAGCTTCGATATCGTATCGCCGCCCGCATCCAACAGGAAAAATACGTCGCCATGCGGGTCGATCCATTGGTCATCGTTTCCGAAGATGAGATCACTGAATTTTACAACACGCATCGTGACAATTTAAAAATTCCAGAACGCATCCGTGCTCGCCACATTTTCATCGCTACCCTCGGCACCCCAATAGATGAAGCTAAACAAAAACTTCAATCCGCCCTAATCGAACTCCAGAACAACACCAAAACATTCGACGAACTAGCCAGCACCTTGAGTTCAGATCCAGCCACAAAAAACCAAGGTGGCGATCTCGGATGGATGTCACGTGATCGACTCCCAAAAGACTTTGCAGATTCTTTATTTCTGTTAGAAAAAAACAAGCCCAACCTGATCCAAACCAAACTCGGTTTCCATCTTGTGGAGCTTACAGACCGGCTCCCCGAACAACCCCAAGCACTTGAGGTAGTTCGTGATGAAATCAAAACCGCCCTCGCCACAAGCAAACGCCACCAAGCCGTCATCGACTTCCGCACTGCACTACGCCAATTCGAGAAGAAAAAAATCGATATCTACAAAGACCGCCTCGCCAAATAATGCTCCACTCTCTGAACTTGCGCTTTACTCAAAGGCTTACGATAGATTGACGATTGATGATTGACTTCACTTTGTTCCGTCCAAGCTGTCAGGACTTCGTCAAATTTTACAAGGTTCACATTGCTCACTCTGCTTTGTTGGGGTTTGATTTTTGAATGAAGAAGTTATCCCCCAAGAACTTGAAGATCGGCTGATTGATTTTGCTGTTGCGATTATTGATATGACTGAAGCACTGCCGAATAACAAAGCAGGCAATCATGTCGCCGGTCAGTTGATTCGTTCCGGGACATCACCAGCGCCGAATTACGGAGAAGCACGCAGCGCCGAATCTAAGAAAGATTTCGTCCAAAAGATGAAGATTTCACTCAAAGAACTAAGAGAAACAATGATCTGGCTTAAAATTGCATCGCGTAAGCAAATGATTGCCGGAATTGGAATTGATAGATTGATCGCAGAATGTAATGAACTCATTTCAATCTTCGTCACCAGCACAAGAACCGCCGATGGCAGGTGATTCATCTCAGTTCAAAAATCAAAAATCGTCACTCATCAATCGGAAATCATGTATCAGCTATCTTAGCGCTCTAATAGTCTCTCCATTCACTCTTCACCATTCACTCTTCACTCTTAAATGAAAATCACCGTCCTCGATGGCCACACTCTCAACCCCGGCGACAACCCGTGGACTGAAATTGAGAAACTCGGCGAACTCACCGTTTATCCTCGCACCCCTGTCGACCAAATCGTTGAGCGCGCGAAAGATGCCGATATCATTCTCACCAACAAATGCCCGTTGAACGCGGCAACCCTCGCCCAACTTCCGAATCTCAAATTCATTTCCGTCCTCGCGACCGGATACAACATCATCGACACCAACTATACCGCCCAACATCACATCCCTGTTTCCAACGTTCCCATTTACAGCACCGATGCCGTGGCGGAATTCGTTTTCTCCGTCATCCTCGATTTCTTCAAAAAACCCGCCCAACACAGCCTCATGGCACATGGTGGTGATTGGCAAAACTGCCAGGATTTCTGCTTCTGGAAAAATCCGAACTTTTCCGAGCTCGCCGGCAAAACCCTGGGAGTGATCGGCTTCGGCCGCATCGGCCAACGCAGCGCCGAGCTTGGCGCCGCGTTCAAAATGAACATCCTAGCCCACTCCCGCTCTCGTTCCGCCCATACCTCCTTCCCCTTCCAATGGGCATCCATTGATGAAATCCTCGAAAAATCCGATATCATCACCCTCCATTGCCCACTCACTCCAGAGACCCAAGGCATGATTTCTGAAAATTCCATCGAAAAAATGAAATCCTCCGCCTTCCTCGTCAACACCGCCCGCGGCCCTCTCATCGACGAAGCCGCCCTCGCCGCCGCCCTGAACTCAGGCCGCATCGCCGGCGCCGCCTGCGACGTCGTCTCCGCCGAACCCATCCTCCCCACCAACCCCCTGCTCGGCGCCAAAAACCTCACCCTCACCCCCCACATCGCCTGGGCCGCCACCGAAGCCCGCCAACGCCTCATGACCATCACCGCCCAAAACATCCAAGCCTTCCTAGCCGGAAAACCCATCCACACAGTATGATAATTTGATGAGATGAAAGCTATAGGTCATATATGACCTATACGACCTACAAATCCCCCAATCCCCCAATCCCCCAATCCCCCAATCCCCCAATCCCCCAATCCCCAGCCCCACACCACATTTCTTCTTGCCTCCCCCAAATTCCGCGTTTAAGGCGGTCGCACCCCAAAAAGGGACCCACACCCATGAAGTTACACACACGGAAAGTCAAAAAGTCCGCGATGATGGCTCTCGCAAGTCTCGTCCTCGTTACCGGTTGCGCCACAAACCTCAAGGATCACAAGGATCCTTACGTCGTTAAATCCACCGAAGAAGGCAAAGCCTCTTGGTATTCCATCAAGACCAATTACGGCACCAAAACCGCCAGTGGCCAAAAACTTTGCAACAAAGCCGCCACCGCCGCCCACAAAACCTTACCCATGGGAACCAAGGTTCGCGTGATCAATCTCGCCAACAATAAATCCGAAATCGTCACCATCACCGACCGTGGCCCCTACAAAAAGGGCCGAGTCATCGACGTCACCATCGGAACCGCCGAAAAACTTGGTTTCGTCCAACGCGGCGTCGTACCTGTCAGAGTCGAAGTGCTTTCGCACAAGGAGTGATGATGGGGATTAGATATTAGGATATTAGGGATCAGAGATCGGAGGACATCCCCAATCTCTTAATATCCCAATTTCCCAATCTCTTTTCTCGAAAAATCTTCCACTTTTCCCTTGCCAAGGCAGCTCTGGTGGCTAGTTTTCGCCCCCCATGCCAAGAGTATCTGGAAAAGCAAAAACACGGAAGGCCGTCGCCAAGCGCTTCAAAGTCACTGGCACAGGAAAGATTCTGCGTCGTCATCAAGGAAAACGCCACTTGCTTCAATGCAAGAGCCGCAAGCGCAAACGCGCTCTCGGTAGAGCGGGCCTTGTTTCCGATGCTGACATTAAAAACGTCAAAGAGAATCTTCCTTTCCATTGATAGAGAAGTAAACGACAGCCCACGACCTCGTCCGCGTAACGGACGACCTTTACACAGCCTGATCCGATAAACCGGAGACACGAACAGGTGAGACTGCGGAAGGAATGATAAAAAACGACTTGTTCACAACCAAACAATAACATGCCAAGAGCCACCAATTCCCCAGCAAGTCGCAAACGCCGCAAGCGTACGCTTCTTCGGGCAAAGGGCTTCCGCGGTTTCCGCTCGAAGCTCTTCCGCTACGCCAAGGACGCTGTCCGCAAGGCGCAACAATACGAATATCGTGACCGCAAAAGACGCAAAGGACAATTCCGCCGCCTCTGGACCCAGCGTATCAACGCTGCCGTCCGTAACGAAGGAATGACCTACTCGCGTTTCATCGAAGGCCTCAAAGCCGCTGGTATCGAAGCTGACCGCAAGATCCTCTCGGATCTCGCCATCACCGACGCCGCTGCTTTCTCAGCCATCGTTGCACAAGCCAAAAAGGCCCTCGAAAACAAAGCACAAGCCGCGTAATCGTAGCCCTCTGTTAAAATCAAACCAAGCCGCCCGACAGCAATGTCCGGCGGCTTTTTTGTTTCAGCACCAGGATTACCTGTCACTCTTGCTGTTTTTAGGAAGCATCTTGTTCGCCTTGGTTTCTTTCTATTCGAGCTCTGAGAGGCGCTGCTCGAAGCGAGCCCGATAGTTGTCTGCCATATGAGGGAAGCGGGATCGAAAACGCTCAACGCCCGACCAGAAAGCATTCTCATCGAAACACTCGAAGTCATACGACGAGAAAAACGCGAGGTTGTGTAATGCATCAGCCAGCGCTCCGCAATATCGAACGAGGCGGAACTCGCGGATCCAGTAGAATGGGCTGATGATTCGCCATCTAGGCCATGGAGCAGTCACTGACTCAATACCTCGAATCTCCAGCATCGCAGAGTAAAGCAGATAATTATATGCCAACTTCCGCTTCGGATCTACTGGAGGTGGTTGGCGCATTTATTCTGCAGAACGATAGAGGAATGGCAACGCCGGTGGCGAGCTCGAATTCAACTAGCTAGCTTGTCGACGGTTGCATCTCATGGCTTGTTGGGCTTCTTCTTTATTCTCTGAAATCCACGGGAAAAACATAGTAACTACAAGTATAAGTCACTTCTTAGAAAACAACGAAACACCACAGTTCATACAGCTTGTTGTTAAATTACTCCATACCGTTAACCCTGAACGCGTTCTTTTTGCGTAGAAATTGTTGCCGCACCTTGGGCAAGGTATCGTTTGTTCATAGAATCCTAATGCGACCATGCTAAAGAGAGAACCAAATGCTACAATCGTTCCTATTCCTTCTGATATGGACGAAATCAGTAGCGATCCCGGAAAAAATAGCGCGATCAGTCCCCAATCAATCAGTTTGAGCCGAATCAAGCGCCTCAAATTTTGATCATCGTAGTTGTCGCTCATTTTATTTGCCCAACAGTTTTTATTAGTAGCATCCCGCGTGTGTATATCAGGCGGGGTTGACTTCTAGATCCAATCGAAAAATCCCAATAACGACAAGGAATTTGTTAGGTTGAGTGGGTACTATCAGGGAATTCCATGCCGCTGATTTTGACGAAACTTCCTTTGCTGATAGTAACCTCTTGTTTCATGGATACGATCTGTGATCCGTACGCATTTTAATAGATTCATCTAGTAAATATACATCCCTCACTCACCCCCTCACCTCTCCTGAATCCAATTCCAGATGGCTGCGTATTGCTTCGATGCGTCGCCTTCTAGGACATTTTGGAGGTTCGATTTATTTCCTTCTGCGTATCTTGGCATTTTGCTTCCTGGCATCACTGCAGCGGGATGGTCCATCCAGCGGTAATAATAACCTTCACGCAATCGTTCGGAAATTTGTACGAAATTGACTGCGCCAACTTCGAATGCAGCGGTGGGTTTGATGTCACCATCGCCATGACAGGTTGTGCAACCAAAACCTTCGGTGCCGATGAGTGAGTGGCCAATTTTTACCATTTCAGGATCGGTTTTCATTTTTTCCGGAGCACTCGGACTGAAGCCATGGAGTCGGGATAAGCCTTCGGCAAAGGGTTTTGCATGGGCGTTGAAAGCTGGCATTCGCATACCGAGCCATGATCTTGCGCGTTCTTTGACGGTTCCGGTTAGAACCTCTTCGATGTAACTGGTATGCAGCATTTCGCCAATGTAAGTGAGTTGCGGGCGTGATTGATCAACCCGTTCATCCAAACCTTTGACATGTGCCGCGAGTTTTGCGGTGGAGCCATGGATTGAGCTCAGCAAGGCAGGTTGTTCATCTAGCGCATGACACGAGATGCAGCGTTTTACATCGATCTGACGACTGGCAAATTCGGCGTGATTGTCTTTGGTCAATGAACCGTGACCCGATTTTGAAAAAGCAAGCAAGGCTTCCAACTGTTTGGGATTGAGGTTTGGTTTGGGTAATTTTTCCTGTTTCTTATCAGTGGAAACGCAGCCTTTTTTTGCCCAATCGATTTTAAAGATTCCATCCAAAGAAACCGCTTTGGAAACCCCGCCGGGCATCCCGGGATGGCAGGTTCCGCATTGCAAGCTTTCGGAGATGGCCGCACCGCGTGCTGCGTCGCCTTTAGGGAATGTGTAACTGAGTTTGGTTTCTTTGCCTGATGAATCCGCCTGGAGAAATGCGGCAAGGGATTTTGCTTCATCATCCGATAACTTGAAATTCGGCATGGAAGTATATGGATGAAACGCCTCTGGCTTTTTCAAAAATGCCATCAATTGATCAGGAAGATATTTCGAAGCAACGTTGTTGAGAGGAATGCGATTCGAGTCATCGCTCGTTTTCTCTCCCGCAGGATCATGACACGCGACGCAGCCGAGTTCGTGAAAAACCACACCACCGGCTTTTACGAGTGCTGGATCTGGGGTGGTTGGTTTGAGATCTTTTTTCGTGGCAGTGGAAACAAGATAAGCCGCGAGATCGGCCGCTTGTTGAAGTCCTTGTGGAGTCGATGGATCGACCATGTGAGGCATTTTGGTGCTGGGGTTCATCGCCTTGGGATCGGCGATCCATTTCATCAACCACTCCTCTGTCACCCTGTCACCGATACCAGCGAGGATAGGTGCAATTTCTAACAACTCTGGCATTGGCGTCGCACCGAAACCGTTTGCAGGCGCATGACACTTTGCGCAGTTTTGTTCGGCGAACACCTTGCGGCCATGACGCTTCATGTCAGCCGCCGTAGCTGCTTCATCTGCGGTCACTTCATAAGCACTAGGAGGGATCGTCTGGCGCGCCATGCCTTCCTCTTCCCAATACAAACGAATCTCCCCCGCCCCGTCATCGGAGCTTTGGAATTTCACCGACAAGGTATGCACTCCTGGATTGAGCCTCAAGCGCGCCGATTTTGTGGCTCCAAATTTTCCTGCTTCACTAAGCAGCACTTCACCATTGATTGATAGCTCGGCTTTCGCTCCCTGTCCTTCGAAAGAAAAAACGAGCCTGCGTCTCTGCTCGATTTTTAAATTACCTATCCACTCAGTTTCGAATTTTTCGGGCTTCAAAAACGGAGTCGCCACCTGACCCGCTGGGACCGACAATGCGACAATTCGATCTAACCGTTTATCGGTCGGTTCGCCTTGTTGGGAAAATGTGGCAATGAGTTCCGCTTGCGCCAGGCCAACCCATGCAGCCCCTGCTAAAAAACGAATGAGATATCTCATAAATCTATTTGCCGTAAACCGTGGCGTGGATGTCTCCGATCATGACATCGCCATCTGCATTTTCCAGATCGTAGGCGACTTTGAGCGACATCGAAGGTTTCATGCCATCGATCACCAATTCCACCGCTTTACCATCTGCTGAAAGCTTGGCTGAGCTGATGGTGATTTTATCGCGCATCTTGTGTTTCTGTGATTCCGATGCCAAAGCTTTCTCTAAAGCAGCTTGATCTGGGGTATCGACCGAGAATTCGCCAGAACCGTATTGTGGTCCGCGGACATAATCCCAACGTTGACCTGAGTAGCTGGTGTTATCGTTAGCGAGCTCAGCATCCAGCTTGGTGGAAAAATGAATTTTCACGCCGGTATCGGTGTATTCGAGTTTCTCAGGAAGATTGATGCCGACTTCTGGATTGTAACGCACGCGTTGAAACGCGCAATTGGTTGGAGCATTGGTCTGCCAACCACGGAAGCCCAAGACATACATCGAACCATCTTGGTGGAAGCGTGCACGCATCGCGGAAGATTGCAGAGTAATCGGCAGTTTAACCACCCCGCCCTGCATCTTGCCATCTTTCTCAACCGGCAAAACGCGATACACGGAAGACTTGCCATAAGACAAATGAATCAACTCGCCTGTCTTAAGACCAAATTTGGCGAAATCAGGCACCCATACTTGTGAGCCACCCGAGTTGTCCACGTCCATCGGAAGATAAACCAATGGCGCAGTGTAAGGCGCATCGGCTAAAGTTTGACGTGTTTGATCTGTTCCGAAAAAAACAGGTGCTTTCTTGGCAGTAACGTAGTTGATCTTGCAACATGGCTGCCAAGTGCCTTCATTCTCACCCGTTGTGATTTGTCCTTCAGGACCGACACTGAGTCCACCCGGTGCACGTAAGCCTGTGGCGACCACTTCGAATTTTTTCCCATCAGGCGAAATTTTTGCAACGATCCCGTGGTGCGGTAAGATTTGTTCAAAATTACGACCACCACCTCTAACAGGCCCACCTTTGGAGAAGTAGAAATTTCCTTCCTTGTCGGTTTGTAGATCGAAAGCGAATTCGTGGAAATTTTGCGAGATATACACATCACGATTGAAAGTTTTGTAATAATCAATTTCGCCATCCTTGTTGAGATCGATGAGCTTGGTGATCTGATCGCGACCGTTGACATAGATTTCACCTTTGACGACTTTCAGTCCAAGCGGCTCAAACAAGCCCGACGCGATGCGCTGCCATTTGAGTTCTTTCCAATCACCTTTGAGTCCTTTAACGATCCATACATCCCCGTTCCATGAGGAAAGGGCAGCGCTGTCTTCATCGATGAAATCGAAGCCACCAAATCGAAGATTCGCACCCCATGGGTTATTTTCAGGAAGAGTTAGGACATCAGTCACATAGCTGCTGTCCTTTTTATCAGAAACAACTCCTGCGGTGGTGATGACCTCTTGCCAGATACCCGGCCCACCTGAGGTGAGTTTCTTGAAATCGGGTGCTTTCGCCAAAGTCGGCACCGCACCTCTTGCAAAAGCGATCTGCACAGTGGCTTCGGTTTTTGCAGCGGGAATTTGAGCGAGTAAGCGCTTCGAGTTAGCGGGCTCGACAACCCATTTCACACCAGCAGATGCGATAACTTCTAATCCATCAGCGGACTTTGCAGATTTGCCATCAGCAGCGATTTGAAAGTCACCTGTTGCATCAGCGACCGACAAGGTCAGCGGTTTATCATGAGCTGAAATTTTTAGGGAACGCGTGACGATAGCGCTTTCCCTCGTGAAATGATCTAACACGGTTGATCCATTGACTGTGTATTCAATAACCACTTCACGACCATGGCGGTAATAGCCCGTATACACCGCATGTGGCATATTTCCGAAACCTTTGAGATTACGCTTATCCTCAAATGATCCATCCGCATCTGCCCAACCAGAACCCTTTGCGGTAATTTGCAACGGAGTTTTGTTTCCCATGGTGATGAGTGTACCGTGTGCACCCGTCCAGGGTGTCGCGCCCCACTCAATCGTTTCTTCAGACACTCTGACGAGTTGCAAAGTTTCAGTATCGAACAATCCACGCCAGCCTTCTCCTAAATCCAGAGAAATTCCTTTCAAGGCAGCTGTGCGCTTCCCATTACCATAGTAATCAGCAAAGGTATTCATCCATGCTGGTCCCACATCCATTTTACTAAACCAGCCATCATTGGACTGCTTTTTCTTCTGAGCAAAAAGGCACTGTTGGACTAAAATTAAAATAACTAAGGGAAGTAACCTTTTACGCATACCCCGAGCTACCCGAAGCCCCTTTTGATGGGAAGCAAGAAATATTAAAATTCCACGCTTCACCTGTAAGGCAATAACCTCTTTCATACAGCCATGATAGACATGCTCGTGCGACTCTACGATCTGCCCGATACCGCAGACTTATACTCAAAAATTCACGACCAAGGCATTACCCTGCGGCGTGCAAGAGCCTTTGAAAAACATACCGTAGCAGCGTTTGCCCGAGAGCATTTCTCAGAAAAATGGGCAAGCGAGGTTGAGGTCGCCACCACCCGACAGCCGATCTCTTGTTGGATCGCCACGCGTAACATGGAAATTCTCGGCTTTTCCTGTTACGAAACCACTCAACGCGGTTTTTTCGGCCCGACCGGAGTGATCGAGTCCGCACGCGGCACAGGACTTGGTAAAGCCCTGCTCTTCAAGTCATTGGAGTCGCTCCGCGAAATGGGCTACGCCTATGGAATCATCGGTGGTGTAGGTCCACGCGATTTTTATGAAAAAAACTGCGGAGCCATCGAAATCCCAGGCAGCGATCCCGGCGTCTATGCTGACATCCTTCCTTAAGCTCTAACAGTGAGTCAGAATACCTACACAGATCTATCCGATCGCTTCGGACCGATGCAGGTTAAAGAACTGCGTCAAAGCCTACGTCGTGCCAGTTTTGTGTATCCTTTCATTTGCATACACCTGTTCGCTATTGCAGCGGTATTCTTTGAATTCAAATTCAGCATAAAGACAAGCAGTCCTATGCCTGGTGTTTTTATATGGAATCCCGAACAAATCGGTCCTTTCTGGTGGGTAGCCATGAGCATCTGCGGAATCATCATGCCGCTTGCCGGGTTATTTCTCATGCCTCAGGAAATCGAGGAAGGAAATCATGAGATGCTCCTCCTCACCACGATCAATCGATGGCAAATCGTCTTCGGAAAGTTTCTCACTCTCTGGCTTCTAAGTTTACTCACTCTAACATCTCTTCTTCCCTACATCATCATCCGCTATTTTATCGGTGGTATCGAGTGGTTCAACGAAATCGCTAACACCGGCACCGTGATCTCAATCGCAGCCATCTTGTCTGCGATTTCGATCGCTGCCTCTGGCTTCCCGACACTTCCAAAAAAACTCGGCATCTTCTGTGTGATGTTGTTTTCAGCAGTCGGTGGTGGAGGGATGAGTATGCTCGGTGGAGGTATTTGGATGAATATGGCCAAGGCTTCTAAATGGGCACCCGTCGCCATTTCTTTCTACCACGCATGCGCCTTCATCGTCGTCGTCAGCTACGTCATCCTTGGATTACTCGTCGCTCGTTCAAGGCTGCGACTTGCGGTGATGAATTTTGAAATCAAACCCTCTTCCTTGCTCGTCATCATCATTGGACTCGCTCCTTTCATTGTTGGCATGTGCGCAGCTTTCACCTGTGGCTTCGGCAGCATTTTAGGAACTGTCCTGCTTACATTCCTCGCCTGGAACTCGGATCGGACACCCAAAGCACCCAAATGGATGGTCGCCCCACAACCCAACATCCCACCACCGCTTCCACCAAGCGGCACACAATTTACCGCGCCAATGACTACGCTAAGTGATACGTCATTCACTCCAACATATGATCAGCAATCCACTCCGACGTATGATCCGCCAAGTGATTTTTCAATCGATGCGTCGAGTGATTTTTCAAGCAACTCATCCAATGATTCGTCGAGCAGTTCGTCCAGTGATTCGTCAGGTAGTTCATCCAGTGATTCGTCGAGTTGAGTATTGAATCTCGCGCAACACCCAATGAGCACTAGCGAATTATAATTTACAGCGAAGCTCAAATCGTTTGGACGGAGTTTACGTAGTCAAAGCCGCTAAGACGCAAAGGAAGAGTTTTTTAAGTGAATGTTTTGTGAGGGGTAAGAGTAAAATGCTGGTACTCGAAAATAGAAGCAAATGGTTATAATGAGTTCAGATAACTGAAATTTACTCAAATTTTATCAATCCTCTTCCTTTGCGTCTTTGCGCGAGACCCCTTCAAAAAAACCTTCACGCGAAATCAAACACCCGCATGCACACCGACCCTTGTCGGCAAGAAGGGCGCTCTAAGAGCCTCATCTAAATCGAACAATCCTTCGAAATCCTCTGGCTTATCGGAATCCTGTTTTCCGAAGACCTGTTCTTCAATCAATCGGAAAACCATGTTCCCTACATCACGAGATTGGCGAACTCCCCATTCCTCCATCAGCGTCGCAGCCATCGGACCGTATTGTTGCAGACCGAAATCCCGAAATCCTTCTAGTAGCTCTTTCCCGCTTACATGCCGATTCCTACCTGATGTTTCTTCGGTAAATCTTTTCAATGTGAAATCCAAAGCCTCTTTGAGGAAGAAGTAAGCCTGCCCATCATAGCGTTGATCTCGCTTCAAGATCGAAACAACAGATTCTTCAAAATGGATGGGTTGCATCTCGATAAAGTCGCAAATCACTCAGCGCCTGTCAAAGCGAGAATTCACGATGAAAATCACCATTCAATCCCGACCAAATCTTTATCATAGCGTGCAGCTTCTTTGAAGCTGTCATCCATCTCAAAAGCTTTCGCGAGGTAGTTGTGGGCGCGGTCCTTTTCTCCGATCGTCCAAAGATAGCAAGCCATGTTATAGTGATACACAGCCATCTCGGATAAAACTTCAGGACCACGGAGTAAACATTTCATCGCTTCATTCGTCTCGCCGATTTCGTGCAAGCAGAACGCCGCACTGAGGAAAAAATCTGGTTCGTCCACTGCTTCCATGCAGAGAGCCTTTGCGGTCTCCGCCCCATGCTTCCAATCCTGCATCGCCATCTCCGCAGCCAAACGCAATTCTAACACAACTCTCTCATCCTTGCTTTCTTTTGGGAGGTTTTTTAACTCATTGAGCGCATCGGCAGGCATTCCCAATTCCAACCAACCCGATGCGGCCCTGATGATCTGCTTAGTTAACATGCCAAGCACTACTAGCAGATCCCGAACCACTCCGCAACCGAACCAATCAAAAAACTTACTTGGACACAATTTTCGAAATAGGAACCACGAAAAACACCAAAATAACGAAAAAATCAGGATAAAACCATGAAGGCAACCGCATCAAATGACACTGAATGAATCATAATTAATCATTTCCCCTTTCGTGACATTCATGTTTTTCGTGGTTCAAAAAAGTTTCAGGTTGAAACCATTTTCCTGTCACCCCCACAATCCCCCATGCGAAACGACTTCTACAACTCCTTCGATACTGAGCGCTTGGAGGAAACCTCGACCAAAAAGGATTATCGCAGCCCTTTCCAGATCGACCGCGATCGGGTCCTCCACACCACCACCTTTCGCCGACTCCAAAACAAAACCCAAGTCTTTTGGTCGGGCGAATACGATTTCTACCGCACCCGCCTGACCCACTCGCTGGAGGTGGCTCAAATCGGAAAATCCATCTGTACTTGGCTTTTAAGGCAACCCAACTCACCACTCTCCGACTCGTTTTTCATCGATACCGACCTCGTCGAAGCCATCTGCCTCTCCCACGACCTAGGCCATCCGCCTTTCGGCCACGCAGGTGAAAAGACCCTGAACTACCTGAATCGTGAACACGGTGGCTTCGAAGGAAACGCCCAAACTCTTCGTCTTCTCACTGAGCGAATTTTCTCTGCCAAACACACTGGCATGTCGCCTTCGCGTGCGTTTCTCGATGGCATCCTGAAATACAAAACTCTTTGGTCGGAACTCATCAAGAATGGAGTCCCTCCAAAAAATCATTTCATCTACGACTCCCAACATCGCTTCCTCGATTGGAGTATTGGCGGAAATGATTTTCCTATCGAGCTCACCCCAGGAAAAACTCGCGATGCATTTAAATCCATCGAATGCCAAATCATGGATTGGGCAGACGATACCGCATACTCTCTGAACGATCTATCCGATAGCGTGCGCGCAGGATTTCTTCCCATCGAGAAAATCGAACAATGGGCGAAATTGAATAACATCGAAACCTCAGAGAAAACCCCGCTCGACGATCTCATCCAAGCGATACGTGCGAACAAGGTTGAGCCATTTGTTGGAAAACGTATCGGAAAATATATCACCTCCACTCATCTGGAACAGGACGTCAATTTCCTCTCCGCCACCACCAATCGCTATCGCTATCGACTTATCATCGATCCGGCAGTCAAAGCCGAATCCGCTCTCTTCAAACGCCTCGCTTACGACGTCGTCTTCCTCTCTCCAAAACTCAAACAACTCGAGCACAAAGGTTCCTACATGCTTAAGAAACTTTGGGAGATTTTTGAAACCCGCTACATCCACGACCTCCCCATCGACGGCCAAGATTTCCAACTCCTCCCAAACGACACCGTTCAAGAAATCCATCAATCCCCCGATCCAGCCACGAGAGCCCGCCTCATCTGCGACTACCTCGCCGGTATGACCGACGGCTACGCCGCTAGAACTTATAAGCGACTGTTTTCGCCGGATTTTGGGTCGATCAATGATTTGTGATCATTTCTTCCAAATCAAAAAATCAAACCTCAACAACGCCTTTGTGAGTATTGACGATTGATGATTGTTGATTTTTGAATGAAGAGAATTTCTCCTCCCATCCCAACGGGATGACAGAAATTAGCCTAGGGTCGAGGAGCGCAGGGACGACCACCCTAGGAAACCTCCCAAACAATCCCGCACCCTGAAAGGCGTGCCAGAAATCTGAACGATCCCACTCCTCCAAAAAATCATCACTCGGTCTCATTATACTGAGAAACTTATTCAGTAATTTGACGCTTGTTGTCGATACGTAGAACTAATTCAGTGACGACAGGATGCTCTCTAAATGCCAAAATTCTAACAGGAGGTGAAAACTTAATATATTTACCAAACTCACATGGCACTCTCAGAGTAAGTGTAACACATGGAGGATTCGTAAAACAGGTGTGATTGATGTTAATAATATTGAGCAGATCTATTCTTGCTGTTCGTCCCTTATTCTCGACGATGAGTGAATCACCATCATCCCAAACTTTATCAACTAGATTCCATACAAAAAACTTCATAATGATGAATCCAAACGCAGCCATTCCTAGTGGGAAAAATAAAACACCAAATCCCATACTACCTTTGATTACTCCGATCAAAAATCCAATAAAGAATAGCCCAAGAAAACCAAACCATATGCTAGGGAAAACCCATTTATAAAAGAATGTGCCGGATGACGAAATGAGCTGCATTTAGCCTTTTACCTTATGGGTTGTTATGCAGAGCGATCAACATCTTGAAAGAAACAGCCCCACATCTTGAGGTTTAAAGTTTAAAACTTAGAGTTTAAAAGAGTAGCCTTACTAGGACTCGAACCTAGAATGACGGAATCAAAATCCGGAGTGTTACCATTACACTATAAGGCTATCGGCAGGAGCTTAGCTCCGAGGCGCGGCAAGCTACATGAGCATTCGACTACTTGGCAATGCGGAAATTCACCCGATTTTGCATTTTTCCCTTCATCCAGCCTGTATTCGAGCGCGAAAGACTAGCCAAGTCGTTATCAGGGGGGTAGAAAACTGCCATGACTTCACCTGTTATACTCTTCTCCGGACAAGGCGCACAAAAAATCGGTATGGCTCGCGATTGGATCGAGTCCTCAAGCATCGCCCGCGATCTCGCCGTGAAAGCCGACGCTGCTTTGGGTTATTCCCTCACCGATATCATGTTCGAAGGCCCAGAGGATGCGTTGACCGCTACCTCAAAATGCCAACCAGCTCTTTATCTACATGGTTTAATCGGGTTGGCTTTATTGAAATCCCGTCTGCCAAATTTCAAACCGGTCGCCGCTGCCGGACTCTCACTCGGTGAATTCACCGCCCATTCCGCTGCTGGAACCTTTTCTTTCGAAGACGGCCTGCGCCTTGTTTCACGTCGGGGCACTTTCATGGAAGAAGCCTGCAACGCAACCGATGGCGCGATGGCTGCCTTGATTGGTGGCGATGAAGACAAAATCCGCGAACTCGCAAAAGCCACTGGAGTCGATGTCGCAAACCTCAATGCCCCGGGACAAATCGTCATTTCTGGTGCCTCTGCAGGCATCGATGATGCGGTTGCGAAAGCCAAAGATTTCGGCATCCGCCGCGCGATCAAACTCAATGTCGCAGGCGCCTACCACTCATCCCTGATGGCATCCGCTCAGGAAAAACTCGCTGGCGAACTTGCTGCTACCCCCATCGTTTCTCCAAGCATTCCCGTCATCGCCAACTTCACTGCCTCCCCCGTTTCTTCACCCGAAGAAATCCGGTCCACCCTCACCTCCCAAGTCACTGGCTCCGTGCGTTGGATCGAATCCATCCAATACCTCGTTTCAAAAGGTCACACCGAGTTCATCGAAATCGGCCCTGGAAAAATCATCGCCGGCCTAGTTGCAAAAATCGCCCCCGAAGCGAAGGTCATCTCCGTTGAAGACCTCTCGTCGCTCGAAGCAGCCGTTGAACTACTGGCGTAGTTCAAACTCTAAATTTTAAACTCTAAATCCTAAGGAAGACTCAAAAATCCAAAATCAACAATCAACAATCATCAATCTTAAATCAATCCCCATCTCCCCATCTCCCTCTCTTCTTCACTCCTCGCTCTAAGCTCTCCGCTCCATGCTCACCCCATCTCTCAAAGCCGACTTCCCCATCCTTTCTGAAAAGGTGAATGGCAAGCCCTTGGTCTATCTCGACAACGCTGCCACCACTCAGAAACCGATCGCGGTGTTGGATGCTTCGCGGCGTTATTATGAGAAGATCAATTCGAACATCCATCGCGGCACTCACCTCCTCGCCCGCGAGGCCACTGCCGCCCACGAGCACGCACGGGAAACCATCACGAAATACATCAACGCCAGCTCACCCGACGAAGTGATTTTCACTTCTGGATGCACCGATGGAATCAACCTCGTCTCTAACATTCTTTCTCTTTCCAGCGGCGATGAAATTCTGATCTCTGCTCTAGAGCATCATTCCAACATCGTTCCATGGCAGATGCTCGCACAACGCAGCGGTGCATTATTGCGCGTCATACCTTGCGACGATCACGGGGTGTTAGATCAAACCGCTTTCCAACAACTCCTTTCAACTAAAACCAAAATCCTCGCCATAACTTGGGTTTCCAATGCTTTTGGCACAGTCAATCCTGTTCGCGAAATGACCTTCGCTGCCAAGAAATTTGGCAGCACGGTGTTGATCGATGCCGCACAAGCCATCCCTCACCTCGAGGTCGATGTCCAAGCGCTGGGCGCCGACTTCGTCGTCTTCTCCGGACACAAAGTTTACGCACCCACCGGCATCGGCGTATTGTGGGGTCGGAAAAGTTTGTTAGAAGTTTTACCTCCATGGCGCGGTGGTGGCGAAATGATCAAAGAAGTCACCTTTGAAAAAACCACCTACAACGATCTCCCTTTTAAATACGAAGCAGGCACTCCCAACATCGAAGGCGCCATCGCCCTCGCTGCCGCATTCGATTACGTCCACGGCATCGGCCTCGCGGAAATCCAAGCCCACGAGGAAACCCTGATCCACCAGGCCGCCGCAGCACTTTCCGAAATCCCTGGTATCCACCTCTACGGCCCAGCCGATAGAATCGGCGCAATCTCCTTCGCCATCGAAGGAGTCCATCACTACGACCTCGGGACATTGATCGACCAAATGGGCATCGCCGTCCGCACCGGCCACCATTGCTGCCAACCCCTCATGGCCCGCTTCGGCATCACCGGCACCACCCGAGCCTCCTTCGCCCTCTACAACACCACAGAGGACATCGAGTCCCTGGCCAATGCTTTAACCAAAGCAGCTACGATGCTGCGGTGAAATTTCAAATCTCAAGTTTCAAATTTCAATTTTCACCCCACGCCAATTCTGCATGCTTGCTCTTATTTGAGGTTTAAGGTTTAAAGTTTAAAGTTTCATGAAAATCATCCTTGGCATTACTGGTTCTATTGCTGCTTACAAAGCTGCTGATCTTGCATCGCAGCTGGTTAAGGCTAAGCATGACGTGCATGCAGTGATGACCAAATCTGCTTGCGAGTTTATCACTCCACTCACCCTGCAGACACTCACTCGCAATCCGGTTCTGGTTTCACTTGAGGACGAAAAGCACTCTTGGAAACCCGGTCACATCGAGCTCGCCGATACCGCGGATCTGTTACTCATCGCTCCTGCGTCTGCTAACACCTTGGCCCTCCTCGCAAACGGCCACGCACCCGATCCTCTAACATCCATCTACCTCGCCCTCCCACGCGAGACTCCCGTCTTCATCGCCCCTGCCATGAACGGGAAAATGTGGCTCCACCCCGCCACCCAACGCAACGTCCAACAACTCAAAAATGACGGCTGCCATTTCATCGAACCCGCCACCGGCGATCTCGCTTGCGGCTATCAGGGAGTCGGAAGATTAGCCGAAGTCACCGATATCTTGGCGGCGGTGAAGGGATGATTTAGGCATCAAAATCTAATCGGTGCCAAAATAGCACCGAAAAATAAGTTGCATTATTCATCCGCTTATTCTAGCTTTGATCTGTGAAAACCAAGACAAAATCTGCCACTTCCAAAAGAGGTCGTCCTACAGGAGTGGCGACGAAGCGCATAAACACTCGTTTCCCGAAAGGACTTGCCGAAAAAATTGAGTATGCAGCGGCGCTGAGAGGTCTTGCCGTTGCGGCTTTCATTCAAGAGGCAGTAGCGGAAAGAGCGGATCGAGTGATCGAAGCGGAATCCCACTGGCAACTCACTCGACAAGAATCCGCAAATCTAGCGTCTTTGATCGCCAAGCCCCCCAAACCGAACCAGAAGATGCTTCATGCAGCCAAGCGCGCAGCCAGCCATGTCGTTATACGCTCTTGAGTTGCTGGATACCTGCCATGATAGAGCAGGATTCTGCAGTGGTCTCGAATCAGTGGATCGCTATTTCAAAGAAACCGCTCGTGGTCATTTGGAGAAAGGAATAAGCGTAACCCGTGTGCTGGTCGAAGTGGATGCTCCGACACCGAAAGCCGTTTTGGGATACTTCACGCTCTCTATAATTACCATCGAAGCAAAGGAATGGCCGGGTGTTCCCAAAGGATTACCCAAGCAAAACGTCTCTGCAGTTTTATTGGGACGTTTGGCTGTATCTGAAAGCGCACATGGTAAAGGCATTGGTTCGATGCTTTTGGCCACAGCTCGACAACTGGCGAGGGAGACTATTTTGCGCACAGGTGGAATCGGCTTGGTAGTGGATGCAGCCAATGAGCAAATCATCGAGTTTTACGCCAAATATGGTTTCCGACGCGTGAGCCAAGAAGGATTGAGAATGTTTTTGCCAGCAGCATCGCTGGAAGGTGGAACGAAAATTCCGTCTGAATGAATTAGCATAGAGCCTATCTGTGCCAAACTTGGATCAGCTCATTGCTGAAATAGAGTTTTAACCACGAATTTCACGAATTTCACAAATTTCACGAATGGGAAAGATTGAGATAGAATCAATTTCAAAGCCCTGTCCTTATCCATTCGTATAATCCGCGTAATTCGTGGTTTTCATTTGCAGATTTTCCCTAAATTATCCCCCCGCCGTTCCTGACAACTAAGAACCAGGAACCAAGAACCACGAACTCTCCCATGTCTAATCAACACATCGATGTCAGCTACGTAGCCAAATTGGCACGCCTCGATCTCACCCCTGAGGAAGTCGGGACGTTCCAGTCGCAGCTCAATGCGATTCTTGAGCACGTCGAATCCCTGTCATCCATCGATTTACCAAACGACCTAGCTCTCGACGATCACGACCACCTCGGCCCAATGCGCGATGACACCCCGCTCCCAAGTCTCGACCCCGAACTCGTCCTACGCAACGCCCCCGACCAAGCCCAATCCCAAATCCGCGTCCCAAAAGTCGTCGCCGACGCGTGATTTAAATGATGAATAGTGAAGAGTGAATGGTGAAATGATTCAAAATCTCCCTTCTTCTTTTTTCCCTATTCTCTCTTCATCCTTCAGTCTTTATTTCCCTCTTCACTCTTCACCATTCACTCTTAATTTCACTCCGCTTCGCTCCGACCAAGCCATCACGGCTTCGCCTAATTATTGATTGCTCGTTAGAACTCGCTCTGCTTTCACTCTTCATTATTCATCATTCACTATTCAATGACTCTCACCCATCTCCACCAGCAGTTTCTCTCTGGTG